>Ga0315280_10000612_pt1 | contig 66143 bp, 34 predicted proteins | sample YL17G06_40_MG_FD_203697 | JGI IMG/M metagenome (GOLD analysis project Ga0315280, IMG submission 203697) | Sediment microbial communities from Yellowstone Lake, YNP, Wyoming, USA - YL17G06_40 | ecosystem: Environmental > Aquatic > Freshwater > Lake > Sediment | place: USA: Wyoming | collected... | reverse complement strand
TATCCGCTGTGGGAGACGTAAAGGCTTACGGATAAAGGCGATAGATGCTCAGCCGACACTCTTTACCCAGTCTTCATTAACGGAGGTGTAGTATGAAGAGGGATCCAAACTAACCACACCTATCAGCGTTCATCTGCGTTCATCAGCGGTTCCATTCAATCCGGTGCGGTTTCCGCGTTGACGGTGCTCAGGCCGCTCGGTATCCTGCTTGCGGACCCTGGTAGTTCAAGGATGGTTCTCAATGTCGGCAAAAACGGATTTTGATATAGTCGTGATAGGGGGCGGGATTGTGGGGCTGGCTTCGGCGTATAAGATCGCGCGGAGCCGTCCGGGGCTGCGGCTGGCCGTGCTCGAGAAGGAGGGCCGGGTCGCCAGTCATCAGACCGGGCACAATTCCGGCGTGATCCATTCGGGGCTCTACTACAAGCCTGGCTCGGCCAAGGCCGCCACCTGCATGGCCGGACGCAGAGAGATGATCGAGTTCGCCAGGACGCACGACATCCCGCACGAGATCTGCGGCAAGATCATCGTCGCCACCGACCAGGCGGAACTGCCGGCCATGGAGAAGATCCTTCAGAACGGCCGCCAAAACGGCGTCGAGGGACTCGAACAGATCGGCCCCGACCGCATTCGGGAGTTGGAGCCGTCCGTGACCGGGATCACAGCTCTGCACGTGCCCTCGGCGGGCATTATCGACTTTACCAAAGTGGCTGCCAAGCTCGTGGAGCTGATCCAGGAGGCAGGCGAGCGCAATAAGGTGCTCGTCTGGCATGGCGTCACGCGCCTGGACCGGCACGACTTCTACACGAACGTCCTGACCCGCAAAGGGACCTTCAGCACCCGCTACCTGGTCAACTGTGCCGGCCTGCAATGCGACCGCATCGCCCGCATGGACGGCGTCGAGCCCGCAGTGCGGATCATCCCGTTCCGAGGGGACTACTGCGAGCTGAGCCCTGCCGCCGCAGGCAAAGTGCGGAACCTCGTCTACCCGGTCCCGAACCCGGCGTTCCCGTTCCTGGGCGTGCACTTCACACGCGTGCTCAACGGCACGGTCGAGTGCGGTCCGAACGCCGTCTTCTCGTTCAAGCGGGAGGGCTACGGCAAGACCGACTTCAGCCTGCGCGACACCTGGGAATCGCTTTCGTACCTCGGGACGTGGGTTCTGTTCGCCAAGCACTGGAAGTACGGCCTGGGTGAGTACGCGCGGGCCTTCTCGAAGAAGCGTCTGTTGGCGCAGTTGCAGCGACTGATCCCGTCGCTGACCCTGGAGGACCTCCATCCCGGCACGGCGGGGGTCCGGGCCCAGGCGCTCGGACCGACCGGGGCGCTCGTGGACGACTTCAAGATTGAGGCTCGGGGCAACTCCATTCACGTGCTCAATGCCCCGTCGCCCGCCGCCACGGCATCGCTGGCCATCGGCGACCACATCAACCGGATCGCGACCGAACGCTTTGGGCTGTAGCACGGGCATCTTGCCCGTGAGTCCCACGGGCAAGAGCGCCCGTGGAAGAACAACGACTTCCAGGGCCAAAGCCTGCCCCCCGCGAAGGCGGGGGATGGCCCTATGACGGGACCCCAAACGCGGTATTTCGCGTTTGGGTGCCCGATACATGGGCAAGATGCCCATGCTACGAAAACTGGCTTCTCAGGGGTTCTGGAAGAACTATGGACCTTGGACAAAAGCAATACATTGTCATTCTGCAGTGTCACATCGTGAAGGAGCGGTGCCCGGGGTATCAGTGCGAAAGGGCTTTGCACGAGCGGACGGGCGGCTTCGCCGACTACCCCAAGGACAAACCCTACCGGCACTTGAGCATAACCTGCGGCGGCTGCTGCGGCCGGGCGACCCATCGCAAGCTCGCCCGCCTGGTCCAGTCGATTGGCAAGAAGGAGGGGATCGGCAAGGACCAGATCGTCGTGCAGCTATCCTCCTGCATTACGAACGACAACTATCACGCCCCGCCTTGTCCCCACTTGGCCTACCTCAAGACCCTGATCGAGCGAGTCGGTCTCGACATGCGCGAAGGTACGATCCTCTACGAGAAATCCGAGCAACGCCGTCAGGGTGGGACCTACCATCGGGAAGGCTGAGTCTCGTGTCAAAAGCATGTCGCGATGAACTTGTCAAAGAGCAACAGAAGTGACAAGACAGATGTGACAAGCGACAAGCAAGACGGAGACTTCTGACTTGTCACCTGTCACCTATCACTTGTCGCCACGTCGGCCCCTGGCCGCGTGTTCCTCCGGGAAGTTGAGCCAGGCGAACTCGCCGTGCAGCTCGAGGGCCTTGCGGTCCCGGGCCCGGGCGGCCTCGACCTCGTCCTCGAACAGACCCAGGTAGTAATGCACGCCCCGGTAGCAGATCGTCGCAGCCCACTTGTGCGCGCTCTTCTGCCACGAGACGCCCCGGAACCGCGAGCTGCCCCGGCGGTGCGGACCCTGGTTACAGTTGTTCTGGCTGGGCGTGCACAGCCGCAGATTGCTCTGGCGGTTGTTCAGGCCGTAGCGGTCGATGTGGTCCACCGGCACCCCCTTGGGCGCGTGCATGATCTCGCGGTGCATCAGGACCGTGCCGCGCTGGGGATCGTTGCGAATGGCGTAGAAGGTGCGGTCGCCCTTCATCGCGAACCAGCGGTACCGATTGAGCCGCTCGTAATCGCAGGCGTCCACGATGGCGAACTTGCCCTTGGTCAGGGCGATGTGGCGAATCTGGTCGTTCGCCGGCTGCGGCGGCACGGTCCGGGCCGACGCTTTCGCCCGCCGGGCGCAGAAGTTCGGGCACACTCCCTCCGGCACGACCTCTCGCATCTGTCCCGGCGCCTCCCGTGTGTTGACGCAGATCAGCACGCAGGGACACTCCCCGGCAACGCGCGCCAGAGATCGACATTCGACGCAGTTGGCATAGAGGCACCGTTGACAACATGGCTTGCTCATGGTTCTGCTCCTTTCTTCAATCGACAATCCTCAATCATAAATCATCAATCGAGGGCCGCCTCGGACCGCGCGGTCCCTCTACCCTTGGGCAATGTTGCACGAATTTGACGAAAATTCTGTGTGCGGAAGGGGTCCCCAAACCGCGTAACTCTCAGCGGCAAAAGGAATAAAAAAAATTGTGCGCGCGGGGCGTTTTTGGTTTTCAACTGTTGCACGAATTTGACTATTCATACCCTTCCGCAGGGTATGAATACGCGCAGAAATTGCGGTCCGACCGCAGAAATGGGAGCCGCCGGGCGACGCGGATCTCGTCGCCGCAACAGGCACGCAGGACGAGGACGGATGACAGAGGGTGGAGGCCGGCGCGGGTGGCACCGACCAACTCGTTTGTCGGTGTCTTTCTGGCGGACGGGACGATTCCGTAGGTCCACGGACAAACAAGTTGGGTTCGTCCAGAGTTCTTGAGTTTTGGGCCCCCAGGAGCGATCAAGACGGGTGGCAGGGGTCCCCAAACGCGAGGGCTCGCGTTTGGGAGCCCCGACCTCAAGGCCGAAGGCCTTGGGGATGGCTCGTTTGCGTGGCGAGGGCGTCTCGCCCTTGCGTGTCGTGGGCATCCTGCCCGCGTCACGAAAGAGCAAGGCCAAGATGGCCTCGCCACGCAGAAGCCATCGCCAAGCTGCGCTTGACGCTGCCACCCGACCGGGACCATGCGCATCCCAAGGATTTGGGACGGACCCAACTCGTTTGTCGGTGTCTTTCAGGCGGACGGGACTATTCCGCAGGTCCACGGACAAACGAGTTTGTCCGTGCCACCCGGTAGCGTGACAGCCGACTGCGTGACGCGGGTCCGCAGAAGACGCAGGGATACGTACCAGGGCGAATGCAAAGTCGTTTGGCACAGATGCGAGGAGCGCCGCAACGTAGGAGCAGGCCCCTGTGCCTGCCCCAGTTCCAGGGCAACCACGGGGTCGGGTTCCCAAACGCGATCTTTTCGCGTTTGGGGTCCCGGTTGCCCCTACCGGAGGCCTGCCGGGCGGCCTCAGGGAACGACTTTGCGTTTTGCCCTGGGATACGTACCAGGGCAATTGCATGTGGATATTGTATCGACGTGGCATGGGCTTCCAGCCCATGAACCATCGGCAGGATGCCGATGCCACGAAGCCTCACGGGCAGGATGCCCGTGCCACAGGCATGCCCGACGCGCACATGCGATAGCCCTGGGATACGTACCGGCACGGGTAGACACCGTGACGAGGACTTGGTATACTGCATGCCCTTGGATGGAAAGGGGGGTATCATGTTGAAGGTCCTTGTACGCTGGTTGGGGCTGAAAGCCCAGGCCCGCCCGACAGTGCCGAGCGCCGGCTCGCCTTGTTTTGAGCCGCTGGAGCCTCGGGTCCTCCTCAGTGCGGACCTCGCCGGGGTCCAGCCAGTCCTCTCTTGCGAGGTTGTCGCTGCCGATCCGGCCCTCCACGTCGGTCTTGAGCGCCAGGATATCACGCAACCTGAGAAGCCGTCGGCCCTCCTCAAGCTCTCGGTGCTCTCGGACACGATCCCGCCGACCATTGACGGTTTCAGCGTCTCCCCGGTTTCAGTTCCGCTGGGTGGCACCTTCACGATCTCATACACGGTCTCCGATGCCGGTGGCTCGGGCCTGAGCCTGGTCGAACTGTGGCGAACCGGCGATCCGAACTCGTGGCCCGCCCAGGCGCTGCAGCAGCAGGCGCTCTCGGGCAATGGGCCGGTCTCGGGCGACTTTGGGGACATTCCGCCCTCGACCGGGGATTGGTGGTATGGCATCCGCGTGGCCGATGGGGCCGGCACCTGGACCACGGAGACCGCGGGCGGCGGCCAGCCGATCCACGTCGTGGTGGACCCGCCGGACACGACCCTGCCCAGCCCCAATCCGAGCCAGTGGGACACCGAGCCGTATGCCACGAGCACGACGTCGATCCGCATGGCGGCAGTGCTGGCCTTCGACGCCAACGGCGTCCAATACTACTTCGAAGAGACCAGCGACAACTACGGGGGGACGGACAGCGGTTGGCAAGATAGCCGCGTGTATGAGGACACCGGCCTGCTGCCCGATACGACGTACACGTACTGCGTGAAGACCCGCGACAAGTCGCCCAGCTACAACGAGACCGGTTATTCCGCCGTCCGCTCGGCCAGCACGGACCTGACGGCGCCCAGCCCGAATCCCGGCACGTGGGCGACCCAGCCCTGTGCGACCAGCTCCACGTCGATCAAGATGACGGCGACGACCGCCAGCGACGCCAACGGCGTGCAGTACTATTTCCATTGCTTTGACGCCGGCGGTCACGACAGTGGCTGGCAGGCCAGTGCGGCCTACGAAGACACCGCTCTGACGCCGGGGACGTACTACGCGTACGAGGTGAAGACGCGGGACCAATCCCTGAACCAGAACGAGGGGGCCTCTTCGACCGCGGCCGGGGCCGTGACTCCAACTCCCGTCTATCGCTTCTGGTCGCCGACCCTATCCCGGCACTTCTACACGATCAGCGAGGGCGAGAAGAACAAGCTCCTCGACAATTACTCGAACGTCTGGACGTACGAGACGGTGGCCTACTACGCCTTCTCCACCAGTCAACCGGGCACGTCGGCGGTCTACCGCTTCTGGTCCGGCACGCTCAACGCCCACGTCTACACGATAAACCCCGCCGAGCGGGACAAGCTCCTCAACAACTACTCGCACATCTGGACCTATGAGGGGACCGCGTTCTACGCGTACGCCCTGGGCGCCCAGCCGACGGGAACCGCCGGCGTCTGCCGCTTCTGGTCCGGCACCTTGAATTGCCACTTCTACACGATGAACTCCGCGGAGCGGGACAAGCTCATCAATCTCTATTTCCTCACCTGGACCTACGAAGGCATCATGTGGTACGCCTACGGCACTTGATCGCCCGTTGAGCTGTGGTACAATCGTCGCGGAGCGTGTATCTCTTTGTGACGGCTATGTGCGAGTGCTCTCATGCCAAACTATCGACGTCTGTTCCAACCGGGCGGGACGTTCTTCTTTACGCTGCTGACCTGCCGACGGCACCGGTTGTTCGCGGATGACTTCGCGCGCGAATGCCTGCGAAACGCCATCCGCACCGTGCAGGCGAAGATGCCGTTCGATCTGACCGCCATCGTCCTGATGCCAAATCACATCCATTGCATCTGGAAGCTTCCGCCGGACGACAGCGACTACTCGGCGCGCTGGTCGTGCATCAAACGGGGCTTCAGCAAACGTTGGATTGCGGCGGGCGGGGATCATCTGGCGGTCTCGAAGGCGCGCCAGAAGCATCGCGAATACGGCATTTGGCAGAAGCGCTTTTGGGAGCACAGAATTCGCGACGAGACCGACCTGATCCACCATGTGAACTACATCCACTACAATCCGGTGAAACACGGGTTTGCCCGCTGTCCCCACCTGTGGCCGTACTCAAGCTTTCACCGCTGGGTCCAGGAAGGATATTACCGGCAGGATTGGCTCTGTGACTGCCAGAACCCGCCCACCATACCGCCCGAGTTGAGGCACATGGACAGCACAGGAGAATGAGACACCGTCGCATGCGATAGGATGCTCGCGGGGCGACGCTGTCCGTAGGGTGTGCCGTGCACACCTTCTCCTGGTGATGCTTCGCAAGACACGAGCGGAGGGGCCCGGCGTGGTCTGGCGTTCGAACCGCTGGTCGGCAAGCCCGGCCGCGACACGGGTGCGGTGTGTCCCATTCGATGCAGAATGGTGTGCATGGCACACCCTACTACTCCGACCACCCTAGAGTGGTGGGTGGCAGCGGCAAGCGCCAGCTTGCCGATGGCTCGTGTCTATGCCCGCACGCCATCGGCAAGCTCCGAAGACTCCGCTTGCCGCTGCCACCCGACACCCACCAGATTAGCGTGGTCGAAGTACTACGAAGCGGCCTTGCGATGGTCTTGTAGGGTGTGCCGTGCACACCTCCTCCTGGTGATGCTTCGCGAGGCACGAGCGGAGGGGCCCGGTGTGGTCTGGCGTTCGAACCGCTGGTCGCGAAGCCCGGCTGCGATACGGGCGTGGTCTGTTCCATTCGATGCAGAAGGTGTGCATGGCACACCCTACGAAGCGGCCGCTTGCCAGAATCTGTCGTAGCAGGCTAGAATTCGCTCGCTGGTGGTCCCGTCGGTCAACAAGCCTTCGGACTCCTTCCGGATGCCGTTGAAGGTCGAGAGGATGTACAGCACGTCCTCGCGCCGGATGCCGTAGAGCAAGAAGAACGCGGCATCGAGTTCGGCCTGCAACTCGGCCCGTTCGCTGGGGTCCCACTTGTGAGTCAGAGGCTTGAATCCGGCTGCCTCCGCCAGCGGCTTCATGTCATTGCTCACGCACGTCAGCTTCAGCACGCGGTCGACAATCCACTTCTCAAGCGTTCGCTTCTTCTCCCACGGACAAGTGCGCACGTAGAAGTCGGGTGGGAACGTTGGGTTCTGTTCGATGATGAAATAGCTGAGATTGATACCGCCTATCTTCTGGCGGCACACGAAATCGTACACGAGGCTGTTGATATTGCCGAGCAGGCAGGTCGAACGCTTGGTGCTGACATCGTTGCCCGTGAGCATGAGAGGCGCGGAATGAACGACACCACAATACGGGATGAATGCCGCGATCATCGTGCGTTCGTTGGTCGGGCTGGTGACGTTTTTGAACGCGATGAGCCTTGCGCCATCCCGACCATTGAGGATCCGCCGAACCTCGCCGTCATCGACCCACCAGCGAGGTTCCACGAGGAATTCCGGATTTTGGTGCTGTACCAGAGACGTTGCATCGGGCTGGCCTTGGCGCATCCAGTTTGACTCGTCGACGATCACACTGGCGGCCCGATGGTCATACATCTGGATCATCTTGGCTTCATACAAGGGCAAGCAGACTCGTTTCCGCTTCTTCCAGCAAGGGCCATCCCGTCTGAATCCATCGGCCTTGAGTTGCTCCGCTGTATGGAAAAGCTCCGCATCGCTGCTCTGGTGAAACATCGTGAGAAGTTGAATGCCCCAGGGATTGCCACCTTCCTTTCGGGTCTTGTCGATGAGGACAGGAATACACCGGTAGATCGCTCTTGTGATCTCGGCATCGCGTTTTGACCGGAAAATGGGGCATGTAAGGGTATTCGGATTCAGACGCTTGAAGTCGTCCCTTGTGAGGGAGATACGCCTGTTGTTGTCCTCAAGGTCCTCCATTCGATGGGCGAAGAACACAAAATCTGCCTGTTCCGTTTTTCGTTCGGAACCGCCGAACAAGAGCACGCAGAACTTGTACGAGCGATGGACATCGGGGAAGACGGGTGCCTTGTTTTCAAAGTCGTAGAGACCTATGAGCGAGTCATTGCCAACGAGCTGGCCGAAGAAGTCCTTCGTGGTATTGTCGGTCGCAATGCCGGAAGGGACCAAGAGACCCACTCTGCCGTTAGGTGAGACAATGGTCCTGGCAAGCTCGGCGAAGACGGCATAGGTGTTGATGTCTCCTTTGCACGTGAGTGGAAAGCGTCCGCATTGGCGGACGTAGGTCATCGCCTTCTCTGCTTGGTCTCTGGTCTCCGTGTACCGTTGATAGAGCGCCGGATTCTGCGTCTCGAGCTCGGCGATCATGCGACGACTCTCTGCCGCCGTAGGCGCCTCGAGGACATGCGGAGCCACGGCATCGAAGAACTCCCGGTTCTTCACGGTGAACCGTTCCCAGGGCGGATTGCCGATGACGCAGTCGAAGCCGACCTCCTCGCGCACAAAGACGCGGGGAAACGTCGTCTCCCAGGCCATCGCCCTGGGGTCGACCTCGGGGGCTGTCACGAGACTGTTGGCGCAAACGATGTTCCGTGACAGGTCCATCAGCGTCTTGCCCCGGCGGGCGGAGCGCAGCCAGAGGGACAACTGGGTGATCTCGACTGCCTCCGGGGACAGATCGACCCCGAAGAGGTTGTCGTGCAGGATGAAGTCGGACATCTGCTCGCGGACGGCCTCCGCGCCTGGGGCATCGACGTGCTCCAGCGCCTGGGCCAGATCGAGGTAATGCTCTTCCAAGACATCATACGCCTGGATCAAGAAGGCCCCGCTCCCGCAGGCGGGATCCACGATCCGGATCGCGCGCAGGGCGGCAACCGCCTCTTGTACGCAACGCTTGAGCTTTCCGTCCTTCGTGTGCAACTCCGGCGCTTGGAGATCGATCCCGTGCTTTTCCTCGACGGCGCGGAGCTTCTCCGCTGCGACCTTCTGGACGGTGTGCTCCACGATGAACCGGGTGAACTCCGGCGGAGTGTAGTAGATGCCGCCTCGTTTCCGCTCGGCGGATTTCTCCATCTTGGCGGAAACCGGCTCGTCGCCCTTCGACTCCCAGAGACCGCCGGCGACGCGGATTCGCTCGATGTCGTTGATGGACTTTTCGAACAGATGGCCGAGGATATCGACGTTGACTTCCGACCCGAAATCGTAATCGCCGATATTCTTAAAGAAATCCGTCCAAGTATCATCGAGCTGGAGTTCATCTACGGCGTCGTCCTGGCGGAACAGGCCGCCATTGTAGGCCGGCACGTCTCCGGAGGGGCTGCCTTCATCGATGCTGCGGAAGAGTGCCAGGAAGTTCTGCCATTTGGGATTCGTGACCCGGTAGAAGGGCGGAATCTCCTTCCACGCCCGAAAGAGGGACCTGGCCGGCAGCAGCTCGCGGTCCTCGCAGAACGCGACGAAGATGATGCGGTCCACGAGCTTTTGCGCCATGCGGATGGCAACGTCGAGAGGTTTCGCGTGGGCCGGACCTGTCAGATATTGAATGAGCCGAACGCGGTTGTCGTGGTAATCGCTGTATAGCTCGTCCCCAACGTCACGCTGGCGTTTCTCGGATTTCTCCAGCAGGACATCGGCGCGAGCGGTCTGGTCGATGCCGACGGGCAACAGGCCGCCGCGCTCCAAGAGACAATAGAACTGAAGGAATACCTCCCACCGGCGCAGGTCCTGCAGAGTGAAAAGCTGATAGACTCGGGTCGTGTGAGCCCGGTGGTAGAGACGAAAGCTCACGATGTTGGACACGATGCCCCAGGGGCAGTCGGGCACTTCTGCGAGGTAGTCCCAACACTGCTGGACGGGGGTGCGCCCGCTCGATTTGTCCCGGTCTACGTTGACCGCAGGACCTTTCAGCTCAATCACGGCCCGGGGCGCGACCTCCCGGCCGGCCTCAAAGAAGCCGATGGCGGCGTCGGTGGTCTGATCGTTGAGCCGGAACTTGGGCTGGAGGTTCCATTGGGTCTTGCCTTCCGAAAACAGAGTATAACCCAAGGCTTCGCCGAATACCTCGGTGAGGAACTCGGCTTCCAGGCTGCTCTCCGTCTGGGTCTGGAGCGCACCCTTCGATTCCAGGTCGGCCCATTTGACGATGATTTCGTGGGCCCTCTCGCACCGGTCATCCTGGAGCCGGTGATCCTGCGATTTCTCTCTGAGATAGGCTTGTACAAAGAGCGGTCTCTTTTGCCGGTTGTCGCCGTAGCGGGCCGGGTCCATTTTGCGAAAGAGGTATTCTGGCTTAGCACTCATGGCTCAAAAACGCTGCACGGGTCCTCATCAACTCATTTTCCATGCCACCAATGGGCCCGATGATAGTATCGGCACCGTTCCCAGGCAAGGGCCAAGGAATCGATTGGCAGGAAGACTCCCGCCTCCCGGCGACGCTGAGGGTCAGGCTCACGCTCGTCTTGCGGTCATCTTCTTACGCCAAGGATTTATCGAGACAAGCGCAGCATGGGCATCCTGCCCCTGGGTCGCAGGGTCATCTTGACCCTGCACTTGGTCGTTCTTCCACGGGTTCAACAGGCTCTGGGGAACCACGGGCAGGATGCCCGTGCCACCATTCTCCAACTCGGTTTTCCACGCTCCATCCGGCGGTCAGGCGAGCGGCGACGGGGACCCAAAACCCGATGGGCCGCGTTTGGGAGCCAAGGCTCGCCCCACGCTGTCCTCCGTCTTCCGTCCTCTGCCTTTCAGGTGTCCGATAAGAGAAGTCACAGCGAGCTTGTGACTTGGACAGTGACGGCGGGAGGGGCGACACTTCTGCAAAATGGAGATTGGCTTTGTTTGAGGAGGGACAAGTCGCTCCGACGAGTCTTCCTCTCAGAACCATAAGTAGTTGCTCTGTAACGGGTTAGACTACGATTGTTCAAGGAGACTCCAGAGCAGGTTTCCTTGAGTAACGTAAGCCCAATCTCCATTTTACAGGCGGCAAGGCGCCTTCAGGGAGACTTCACCACCGGGCCGCTCTCTGTGAATTGGGGCGCTTGGCAAGATGCGAAAAGTGCACAAACCTTGATATCTACGCCGATTACATGGTCATGAGGTCACTGTCACTTGATAGATTGCCAAAAAAATCCGAGAAAAAGTGGGAAGAAGTGTTGACATTGTGGGTGGCAGTGGTAAAATCCCCCTCCATAAGATGACCGAGTGGGACAGATGCCATGTTGTTATTAACAGGTGAGTACCAGCACGTAGTCGATGACAAGGGCCGCGTGCTTGTCTCCAACAAGCTCAGGAATCAGATCGACTCTGAGGAGCATGGCGTCAATTTCTATCTCGTCCTCGGGGCCAATGGCGTTCTGTGCCTGTACCCGGAGAAGTACTTCGAACAGCTCGTGCTGTCGGTGGCTCCGGGGGCGACGGCGCCCGATGAGGCGGTCGCCTTCGAGCGCATCAGCTTTGCGATGTCGAGCAAGATCGAGCTGGACAACCAGGGCCGGCTGCTGCTGAACGAAAGACTCCGCAAGCGGGCCGGTCTCAAGGAGGATATCACGCTGGTCGGCGTCCGGGACCACATCGAGTTGTGGAACACGCAGGACTGGGAGCAATACCTGTGCGATCACATGCCCCAGTACCAGCAGCAGATGACCCAGGCACGACAGTTTGTGATGCAACAGCAGACCAAGGAATTGTGACGCTGCGTTGGAGGCATAGTGACCAGGATGGACAATCTCCGGATCGTCAGTGAGGCTCTGGCGGGCGAAAGACCCGTGGACGAGCAGGCACAGGCCGCGATGGCGATTCTCGCCGAGCGGTTGGAGCGGCTCAAGCAGAGGAGCAGTCTTTTTGCGGATATTGCGTTCTCGCCGCACGCGAAGAAGCTCGCGCGACAGGCGGAAGCGTTGGTGATTGGGTAAGGAGGCCGGATTTGTCCCTCGGGCGTGCGAACGCTGCCGGCGCGAGGGGCCGGTTAAGGAAGACTTCGACGATTCCGCCTTCGCGGGTTTGCACGTCCCCCCCGCGCGGGCGGGGTCGGTCGAGCTGAGGCAGCGGTGAATGAGGCAAACACAGAGCATGTTCCGGTCCTTGCCGGAGCGTTGGCCGAACAGATAAGCTGTCCGCAGGATGGGGTGATGGTCGATGTGACCGTTGGACACGGAGGTCACAGCTTTCTGTTCGGCCAACAGTTGGGCCCGGCGGGCACCCTGGTCGGGTTGGACCTCGACAGCAAGTCCCTGGAGCGGGCCCGGCAGCGGTTGGCGCCCCTGGCGTGCAAGGTCATTCTCCTCCAGTCCAATTTCTCCCAGGTCGCGGAATGTCTCGCCGAGCTGGGCATCCGGGAAGTGGACTTTCTCCTGGCAGACCTGGGTCTGTGCTCCGGGCAAATTTCCGATAGCGAAATTGGGCTGAGTTTTCGCACGGATATGCCGTTAGACATGAGAATTGACGCAAGCTTGGAGGTCACGGCCGCCGATATAATCAACGACTATGACGAAAAATCGCTGGCAGACCTGATTTTTGAATATGGGCAGGATCGTGCGTCGCGGCGGATCGCTCGGTACATCGTGCAGCGTCGGCAGCGCGAGCCGATTACGACGACGGGGCAGTTGGCTGGGATTGTCAGCAGTGCGCTGCGGACGCCCGGCGGAGAGCATAAGCCGCGCCATCCGGCGACCCGGACGTTCCAGGCCCTGCGGATTGCCGTCAACCACGAGCTGGACAATCTGCAGACCTTGCTTTCGGCGGGACCGGAGTTGTTGAGAAAGGACAGCTACGTCGCCATTATCAGTTATCACAGTCTCGAAGACGGCTTGGTGAAGCGGGATTTCAAAGACAAGGAGCACGAAGGCGTTTACCGCATCCGAACGAAGAAACCCCTTACGCCCGGCCGTGAAGAGATCGGAGCCAATCACAGGGCACGAAGCGCCAAACTGAGAATTGCACAGAAGACCTGACGCCACGAGGCGCAGGATGGAACGACATACGAAGGGATGAGTGAAACGGTGAAAACGGAGTAAAGCCATGACATCGGACGCCAAGATCGGTTTGCTGTTGGGCCTTATCTTTATATTTGTGATCGCTTTTGTCATCAATGGTCTGCCCTCGCTGCGGCCGCCCATGAGCAAGGTGGGGGCGACTACGGCTCCGGTGACGGAAGACGACTTCATGGGCATTGCGGGGACCGAGAAGGTCGCGAACTTGCCGGAAGTGCTGGGTCAGCAGAAGGCGGGTAGTGACACGGCTCAGGCGGCGGCGGGGGAACTGAGGCCGGCGGTCCAGGAGCAGAAGCCGGTGGCGCAGGAGACGCCACAAACGCCGCCGGCACAGACGGCCGGGAATGAGGGCGTCCGCTACAGTTCCCCGCTGATCGAGAAGATGCTGGAGCAACTCACCCCCGTCATTCAACCCAAGGCGCCGGTCGCCGGTGATGTCGATCTGGGCACGGCCGCGCCGGCCGCGGAACCGCCGGCCCCCAGTGGGCGGTCGCCGGTGGCAGCGGCGTCGCCCGCCCGAACGGAAGTGATGCCGGAGCAGCCCAGGCCGGTGGAGACGCTGAACAAAGTCGTGGATACCCGCGAGCCGGCGAAGCCAGCGGTCGCCGTGGGCAAGCCGGCGCTCATCCCGGGCTCGAAGGTCTACACCGTGGTGGAGGGCGACAACTTGCCTCTCATCGCCAAGAAGATGTACGGTGCGGAGGAAGGCAATCGGGTGGCCAATGTCCAGCGCATCTTCCATGCCAACGAGGCCGTGCTGAAGTCTCCCGACAAAGTCTTTGTCGGACAAAAGCTCATGATTCCACCGCCGTTGCCCAAGTTGTCCGCTGCGACCAGCGCCTCGGCCACGCCGGCGGACGTTCTGCCTGCGACGTATTTCGAGCGGCCCAGGACGATCTCCGAGAAAGTGAAGTCCCTGGCCGAACGGGCCCCGGCGGCGATACCGGCCCCCGATCCGAACGCCCGCTGGTACACCGTCCAGAACGGGGACAACCTGTGGAAGATCGCGGCCAGCCAGCTCGGCAGCGGGTCACGCTGCGACGAGATCGCCAAACTGAATGCTGACATCCTCAAGAGCAGGGACTCGCTCGACGTCGGGATGAAGCTGCGTCTGCCGGCGAAGTGATTTCGAGATTTGACGCCTGGCAACTCCGCCGGCGGCGGATGCCTGTTGGGGACCCCAAACGCGATGGATCGCGTTTGGGAACCCTGCCCCGTGTCGTCTGGATGATCCGGAACTAGCCCGAGGGGCCGCGATCCGGAACTCGAAACGGGGCCGGAAGAGCAGGTTTTGGGCATTCGGACTCCGTGTCTGTTTCGAAATCCGAGATTCCGGACTCTAACGATGGGCTCACGGTTCAGTTTCGTTCTCGTCATTTTCTTCTTCGCGGCCACGCTGATCGTCGCGGTCCATCTGCGTGGGGCGGACAAGCGGGCGTTCTACCAGATCCGCACCTACAAGATCGAGCAGGGCCGTTTACAGCAGGAGCTTTGGCAAAAGCAGCTTCGCGTGGAGAGCCTGATCAATCCCGCCTCCATCTCGCGGAAGCTTGGCGGATGACACGTGCTCCTGTCCGCGCCGCGGGCAGGCACATAGGTCCCATTCGTCCTATGCGTTCCATAGGACCTTGAGGACAGATGGGACTGATAGGACCTATCAACACCGCAAGGTAGTGCATGCAGCTCGACAATGCCGGCAAGAATGCTCGCAGGAATGCCGTGACCTCGGCCGAGGGCGGCCGCCGCCAGCTTGCGAAGATTATCGTCCTCATGTCCCTGGTGATCCTCGCGTTTCTCGGCCTGGCGGTGCGCTGCTTCTACCTGCAGTACAACCTGGCCGACGAGTACGCGGAAAAGAGCCTGATCCAACAGCGGGCCTATTTGCCCTTGGAGCCGCAGCGGGGCGCGATCCTGGATTGTCGCGGCCGGGTACTGGCCGCCAGCGATCAAATCCGCACCATCTTTGCCGAGCCCCGGACCATCAAGGACCCCAAGGAGATCTCGACCCGCCTGGCGCCGATCCTCGATATGGGTGCCCACGAGATCTGCAAACGCATCGTGGACAGCAACAATCCTGGCTACGCGGTCCTCAAGACCAATGCGACGGAGGCCGAGTGTAGCGCTGCCCAGAAGATCCACGGCGTCGGGGTTCGCTACGCCTGGCGCCGGAACTACCCCATGGGCCGCCTCGCCAGCCACGTCGTCGGCTTTACCAGCGTTGATAATCGGGGCATCGAGGGCGTCGAGTACGCGTTCGACCGCGACCTGCGGGGCAAAGGGGCCCTGCACACGTTCCTGGTCGATGTGCACCGCCGTCCGCTCGGCTTCTGTCTCCAGGACGAGGAGGACAACAGTGAAGTGCCGATGCACGGCTCCGGCATCATCCTGACCCTCGATGCGACGATCCAGCAGTTCGTGCGCGAGGCGCTGCTCAAGCAGTACCAAGAATTCGAGGCGGAAGCGGCCACGGCGATGGTGGCGGACCCGCAAACCGGGGCGATCCTCGCCATGGTCTCCCTGCCGGACTACGACCCCGCCGACGCGCGCCACACCGATCCGGACGTCTTCACGAACCGGGCCCTGACGATCCAGTACGAGCCGGGCAGTATCATCAAGCCCATCGTGGTCGCGGTGGCCCTTGACACCGCCGTGGTCAACCGCTACGAGACAATCTTTTGCGAGAACGGCAACTACCACGGCAAAGGCTTCGGCCACATCGGCGAGTACAAACACGGCTTCGGCGATCTGACGCTGCGCGAGATCCTCATGGTCTCCAGCAACATCGGCATGGCCAAGATCGGCCAGCGGCTCGGGCCCCCCCGGCTTTATGAAGGGCTGCGGCTCTTCGGCTTCGGCCGCAAAGTGGGCCTGGAGGTGCCGGGGGAGGGCGAAGGCATGCTCCGTCCGCCCGGCACGTGGACGGGCTACAGCGCGCCGCGTATCGCGTTCGGGCAGGAAGTCTCGGTGACCTCGATCCAGATGCTGCGGGCCTTCTGCATGCTCGCCAACGGCGGCCGGCTCGTCTGGCCCCACATGATCCGGGCCATGGTCACGGCCGATGGCACCGTGGTGGATATGCGGCCGTCCCAACTCCGCGTCGGCTACATCATCAAGCCCGAAGTCGCCCAATGGCTCGTCACTCAGGCGATGGTCTCGGTCGTCAACGACAAGGCCGGCACGGGCAGCAAGGCCAAGCTCGACAAGTGGGAGGTCTTCGGCAAAACCGGCACCGGCCAGCTCGCCGCCCCCGGCAGCAAAGGCTACCTGTCCAACGCCTACACCGCCTCCTTCATGGGCGGCGCCCCCTCCGACGATCCCAAGGTCATCGTCCTGGTCTCGATCCGCAAACCCAACACCAAGCTCAAGAAGGGCTACACCGGCGGCACCGTCGCCGCCCCCGTGGCCGGCGTGATCCTTGAAAAAACCCTCACCTATCTGGGCGTCCCGCCGCAGCCCAAGGACCCCGCGGACCCCAAGCACAAAACCTTCCTCGCCTCCAACCACTGGGTCACCCACCTCGAAAACCCCGAAGACGAAAACACCTGGTAACGCACGTTCTGATTAGTGTTCTACGGCTCTCTGTGATGAAAAACCCTCGCGAAGGAATGTAACCCACGAGCGGTAAAGAGGTAACGTCAAATCTGTCCGTCCCGCTGCCAGAAGTCATCGGCACCTGCTCGTCCGAAAAAAACTGCAAAAATACGTATTTATACGGATAGATTCGTTCTTGCGAGTTCTGTACGATAGGCAGAGTGATTGAGCAAATAGAGGGTTGTGGGTGCTCAAGAGAATCGTGAGTTGGTTGGGGGCGAAAGCCGGGGTCGCGGCGGGGGCGAATAATCATTCGCCCGTACGGCCCGCCGGAGCGCCCACTTTCGAGCCGCTGGAGCCAAGGCTTCTATTGAACGCTGATTTCGCGGGCCCGGAACCCCTGTTGCCTAACGTCATTCCTGGCCCTGAGCACGCCATCCACGTTGACCTGAATCGGGAGGCGGTCCAAACAAATCCCGGCGTGGACTCCGTCGGTGACCAAGCCGTGGAAGCGACCGAACCGGCTGTCCTGTTCACCTTGGACCTGAGCGGTCCGGCCCAAGAAGCTGATCCGGGCCGCGACTCGACTGGATCCGTCGTTTATAGGAGTACCCAGGGTGCAGAGCGAACCGTCTCTGGAGTTGGCGGTTCGCTCTGCGGCTCTCTTGGTGACGTCGGCGCTGGTCTGCCCCAGGTCCCGAACGGACGCGAAAGTCCGGCCCTTCAGGAGTTGTCGCCGCGAGCTTCCCCGCGCGGGCCTCCGGCCGAGGCCCAACCGGCCTGCAATCAGATTGTCTTCATTGATTCTGCTGTCTACCCGGATTTTCAGCTCAAAAACGCGGAAATCCCCGGCGTCGAGCTTATTGTGTTGGATGCCGGGAAGGACGGTATCGGCCAGATCACGGACATTCTCTCAACCTATCACAACCTCTCTGCCATCCATATTCTTTCCCACGGGGCGCCGGCCCAGGTGGATCTGGGCACAGCCAAGCTGACTCTCTCCTCGCTTGATTCGTACGCCGACGACTTGGCTGCCTGGGGGCGATCCCTGATACAGAACGCCGACATCCTGCTCTACGGGTGTTCCGTTGCCGAGGGTCAGGCAGGTGTCGGCCTAGTGAACCAGATTGCGAAGATCACTGGGGCGGATGTGGCTGCATCCACGGACCCCACCGGCTCGCCCGATAGGGGGGGCAACTGGAATCTGGAGTACCGCGTCGGCTCGATCGAGACATCCCCATGGGTTGCTTTGCTGTCTGGGGATGGCATTTTGGCTGACGGAGACCTCGACCCGACTTTTGCTGGTACCCCTGGAATTGTGACTGTGGGCTTCGGCTCCTTCAATGACCTTGGCTGTGGTGTGGCCATCCAGTCGGACGGCAAAATCGTGGTGGCAGGGTATAGCAACAATGACTTTGCTTTGGTTCGTTACAACAGCAATGGGCCGCTGGACACCTCGTTCGGCTCCGGCGGTAAGGTGACCACGGACTTTGGCTCCTCCAATGACTGGGGCTGGAGCGTGGCCATTCAGTCGGACGGGAGAATCGTGGTGGCAGGGTATAGCAGCAATGACTTCGCTTTGGCCCGCTACAATAGCAATGGGTCGTTGGACAGTTCATTTGGCTCTGGCGGCAAGATCACCACGGACTTCCGCTCCTCCTATGACTATGGCCGGAGTGTGGCCCTCCAGTCGGACGGTAAGATCGTGGTGGCGGGATATACGTACAATGGCAGCAACTACGACTTTGCTTTGGTCCGCTACAACAGCAATGGGTCGTTGGACAGTTCATTTGGCTCCGGCGGCAAGGTCACCTCGGCCATCGGCTCCTCCGATGACTATGGCATGAGCGTGGCCCTCCAGTCGGACGGTAAGATCGTGGTGGCGGGATATACCTACAGCGGCAGCAACTCTTATGACTTTGCTTTGGTCCGGTACAGCAGCAATGGGTCGTTGGACAGTTCCTTTGGCTCCGGCGGCGAGGTCACCTCGGCCATCGGCTCCTCCGATGACTATGGCATGAGCGTGACCATCCAGTCGGACGGCAAGATCATGGTGGCGGGATACACCTACAACGGCAGCAACTATTACTATGACTTCGCTTTGGTTCGTTACAGCAGCAATGGGTCGTTGGATACCTCGTTCGGCTCCAGCGGTAGGACAACCACGGATTTTAGCTCCTCCTCCGGTGACTATGGCCAGAGTGTGTCCATCCAGTCGGATGGCAAGATCGTGGTGGCGGGATACACCTACAATGGCAGCAAGTACGACTTTGGTTTGGCCCGCTACGACAGCAGTGGGTCTCTGGACAGTTCATTCGGTTCTGGCGGCAAGGTAGTTGTGGCCATCGGTTCCTCCGATGACTGTGGCATGAGCGTGGCCATCCAGTCGGACGGCAAGATCGCGGTGGCGGGATATACCTACAACGCCGGCAACAATGACTTTGCCTTGGTCCGTTACAACAGCAATGGGTCTCTGGACAGCTCGTTCTGCTCCGGCGGTAGGGTAACCACGGCCATAGGCTTCTCCGATTATGGCCAGAGTGTGGCCATCCAGTCGGACGGTAAGATCGTATTGGCGGGATACATTTGGAATGGGAGCAACTACGGTTTTGCTTTGGTCCGTTACAACAGCAGTGGGTCTCTGGACAGTTCATTCGGTTCTGGCGGCAAGGTGACCTCGGCCATCGGCTCTTCCAATGACTGTTGCATGAGCGTGGCCATCCAGTCGAACGGCAAGATCGCCGTGGCGGGATATACCTACAACGGCAGCAACTGGGACTTTGCTTTGGTTCGTTACAACAGCAATGGGTCGTTGGACACCTCGTTCGGCTCCGGCGGCAAGGTGACCACGGACTTCGGTTCCACGCATGACTATGGCAACAGTGTAGCCATCCAGTCGGACGGCAAGATCGTGGTGGGAGGCTATACCAACAACGGTAGCTTCGGTGGCTTTGCCCTGGTCCGCTACAACAGCGATGGGTCGCTGGACACCTCGTTCGGGTCCGCCGGTAAGGTAACCGGCCCCTCCGGCTACGGTAGTAGTGTGGCCATAGAGCCGGACGGCAAGATCGTGCTGGGGGGGTATGCTTGGAATGGCGACGGCTTCGCTTTGGTCCGTTACAACAGCAGTGGGTCGTTGGACGCCTCATTCGGCTCCGATGGTGAGGTAACCACGGCCATCGGCTCCTCCGATGACGAGGGTAATAGTGTGGCCGTCCAGTCGGATGGCAAGATCGTGGTGGCGGGATATACGTACAATGGCAGCAACTACGACTTTGCTTTGGTCCGCTACAACAGCAATGGGTCGTTGGACAGTTCGTTTGGCTCCGGCGGCAAGGTCACCTCGGCCATCGGCTCCTCCGATGACTATGGCAGGAGCATGGCCCTCCAGTCGGACGGTAAGATCGTGGTGGCGGGATATACCTACAACGGCAGCAACTCTTATGACTTTGCTTTGGCCCGTTACAGCAGCAATGGGTGGTTGGACACCTCGTTCGGCACCGGCGGCAAGGTGACCACAGACTTCGGTTCCACGTATGACTACGGCAACAGTGTGGCCATCCAGTCGGACGGGACGATCGTGGTGGGAGGGTTGGCCGGCGGCAGCTTCGCCGTGGCACGGTATATTGCAGTTCCCGCCCCGACGATTGGCGGCATTGCCGATGACACAGGCATGCTAGGCGACGGCATCACCTCGGATAAGACGCTGGTCATCAACGGCACGGCGGCAGCGAATAGCACCGTGACGGTGTACAGAGACAGCAGTTCCCTCGGGACGACGGCGGCCAATGGCTCGGGCGCCTGGAGCTATGACTACACGGGTACCACGCTGGCGGACGGGACGTACAGTTTCACCGCAACCGCGACGGATGCCGCAGGCAACACCTCTGCCATCTCGACTGCCTTGATCGTGAAGGTGGATACCGCCGCTCCGGCGGCCCCCGTGGTCGCGGGGATTACGACCGACACGAGCACGCCGGGCGATGGGATCACGCGCGACAACACCCTGGTCCTCAATGGTACAGCCGAAGCGAACAGTACGGTGGAGCTGTTTCAGGACAGTGTCTCGATCGGAACCGCGCCGGCGGATGGTTCGGGCGTCTGGAGCTTCGCGACGGCCACGCTGGCGGATGGGGCTTACGGCTTCACCGCGACGGCCCTGGATGCGGCAGGCAATACCTCCCTTGTCTCGGCGGCTTTGATCGTCCGGGTCGATACCGTGCCCCCGCAGATAGCCTCCGTGGCCGTGCCGGCCAGTGGCACGTATGGCTATGGGGCCCACCTGGATTTCACCGTCACGTTCGATGAACCCGTCACCACCAGCGGCTCTCCCGTCTTGACGCTTGTCATCGGCAGCAGCACGGTGACTGCCGCTCTGCAGGGAACTGTCTCGAGCCAGACGACAGCCAGTTTCCGGTATACGGTGGACTACGGCCAACTCGACGAAGACGGCATCGAGGTGAGCGCCCTGAATCTCAACGGTGCCACCATCCGCGACGGAGCAGGAAACGACGCGAACACGATCCTCTATAACGTAGGCAATGCCTCCGGCGTGAAGGTGGACAGCGTCAACCATCCGCCGACCGTGGTCCTGCAGAATACCACCCCCTCCTTGGCGGAAGACGCGGATACCAGCAGCCCGATCAAGGTGGCGGATATCGTGGTGACGGACGATGGGCTGGGCACAAACGATCTGAGCCTGAGCGGTGCGGATGCGGCACTGTTCGAGATCGAGGGCGTGGTCCTGTACCTCAAGGCCGGGGCGGTGCTGGACTACGAGACGAATCCACGGCTGGATGTAGTCGTTGCGGTGGATGATGCGACGGTCGGCAGCACGCCGGATGCCACTGTGAGCCTGTCGATCTCCGTGACCAACGTCAACGAACCGCCGGTGATGGGTAACCAGGCGTTCGGTGTGGCGGAGAACAGCGTCAACGGGACGGTTCTCGGCATGGTGGCGGCCAGCGATCCGGATGGCGACAGCCTGACGTACACAATCACTGGCGGCAACACGAACAACGCATTTGCCATTGATCCTGCCACCGGCCAACTCACGGTGGCAAACAGCGCTACCCTGGACTATGAGATCGTGGAGAGCTTCAGCCTGACGGTCCAGGTCATGGACACGGGAACGCCGACCCTGTCCAGGGGCGCTGTGGTCACGGTCAATCTAACGAACATCAACGAAGGGCTGCCAGGAGAACTGGATACTACCTTCGGGAGCCAAGGAATCGTCACCACGTCTGTCAGCCAAGACTTTAGCTACGGCTTTAGTGTAGCCATCCAGCCAGACGGCAAGATCCTGGTGGCAGGATGCGGCCGATACGCCAAGTATGATTTTGCCTTGGTTCGGTACAATTCTGATGGGACGTTGGACACCTCGTTCGGCACCGGCGGCAAGGTGCTTACCTGGGTCGGCAACACTAACGACTACGCCTATGATGTGGCCCTCCAGTCGGACGGCAAGATCGTGGTGGGGGGGAGGGTTACCAACCCCTATGATTTTGCTCTGGTTCGGTACAACTCTGATGGGACGTTGGACACCTCGTTCGGCACCGGCGGGATGGTGACTACTGCCATCGGAGCAGCAAGTGCCATCAACAGCGTGGCGATCCAATCAGATGGGAAGATCGTGGTGGCAGGGACTAGCTGTCCGGATTGGTGGGGGGGATACTCCGATATTGCCTTGGCTCGCTACAACAGCGATGGAACGCTGGATACATCGTTCGGGAGCGGCGGCACGGTGATCACTGTCATCGGAGCAGCGAATGGCGTGGGTGACAGCCTGGCCATCCAGCCAGATGGCAAGATCGTGGTGGCGGGGTACTGGAATGGCGATATTGCCTTGGTTCGGTACAATTCTGATGGGGCTTTGGACGCCTCGTTCGGCACTGGCGGGAAGGTGACTACCCACTTCGGCTCATCTTGCAGCGCCAACCGCGTGGTCGTCCAGTCGGACGGCAAGATCGTAGTGGCGGGATGCAGCAACAACGGCAGCAACTACGATTTCGCTTTGGTCCGGTACAACCCCGATGGGACGATGGACACGTCGTTCTCGGGGGGGGGGATGGTGACTACTGACATTGGCTCATCGGATGATTATGGCAATAGTATGGCCCTCCAGCCAGACGGCAAGATCGTGGTGGCGGGGAGCAGCGCCATCGGGGGAACCAATCATTTTGCCTTGGTTCGGTACAACTCCGATGGGACACTGGACACGTCGTTCTCTGGGGATGGGAAGGTGACCACCGCGATCAGCTCATCGGGTGACTACGGCTGCGGCGTGGCCATCCAATCGGACGGCAGTATCGTGGTGGCCGGCTACACGTATAACCACAGGAACTACTACTTTGAACTCTGTGACTTCGCCGTGGTGCGCTATATCGGCATCATCAACGAGCCGCCAACGGACATTGCCTTGTCGAACGCCAGCGTGGACGAGGGCCAGCCGTCGGGCACGGTGGTTGGCGTGGTCTCAGGCACAGACCCGAATGCGGGGCAGAGTGCGACGCTGAGCTTCAGCCTGGTCAGCGGCTTTGGGGATAACAGCCAGTTCAGCATCGATCCCGCGACCAAGCATCTCATAACTGCTGCATCGTTCGACTATGAGGCCAGGAATTCCTATAGCATCAAGATCCGAGCGACCGATTGCGGCAGTCCGGCCCTGAGCTACGACGAGACTTTCACCATCATGGTCACTGATGTGTACGAAGGGCCGGTCTTCTATGTTGATGACGATGCCCTTCTCGATCCGGGGCCGGGCGATTCCTCCGTCAGTGATCCGCGCGAAGATGGTTCGAGCGAACATCCGTTTGACGCGATTCAGGAAGGAATAGATGTGGCGGTTGCAGGCAACGAGATCCAAGTCGCACCGGGCACCTACTATGAGACCATCAATTTCAATGGCAAGGCCGTCCGCCTCTACAGCAGCGGCGGTCCTTCGGTGACGACGATCAACGGAAATGGGGCAGGGACTGTCGTGCGATGCGTCAGCGGCGAGCGTTCCGGCACCGTCCTGGAAGGCTTCACCATCACCGGTGGAAATGCCAACTCGGGCTACTCCAGCAACTGTGGTGGCGGGATGTACAATTTCCAAAGTAGCCCGACCGTCGTCAATTGTGTCTTCGGCGGCAACCGCGCTGGCGCAAACGGCGGCGGGATGCAGAATGAGTTCGGGAGCAGCCCCACCGTGACCAACTGCACGTTCAGCGGCAACTCCGCGAATTATGGCGGCGCGATGTACAACTATCAGAACGCCAATCCTACCGTGGTTAACTGCGCATTCAGCGGCAACTCGACACACTTCGGTGGCGGCGGGATTGGCAGCTATGCGAGCAGTCCGGCCGTGATCAATTGCGTCTTCAGCGACAACTCCGCGGGCTACGGTGCCGGGATGGTCGTCTTCTTCAGCAACGCAACCGTGACCAACTGTACCTTCAGCGGCAACTCGAGCGGAGGGCTCGACTCCTCGTACTTCAGTAACCCGACTCTTACCAACTGCATCTTCTGGTCCAATGGGTCCGGTCAGATCTTCGGGGCAGCAGCAGTCACCTATAGCGACATTCAAGGTGGCTGGCCCGGTACGGGGAACATCGATACCGACCCGATGTTTGTGGGCGGCGGAGATCTGCATCTCACGGCCGGTTCGCCCTGCATCGACACGGGGACGAATAGTCCGGCGGGCGGGCTGCCGTCCACCGACATGGAGGGCAATCCCCGGCCGCTCGATGGGAACTCGGATGGGGTGGCAGTCGCGGACATGGGGGCCTATGAGGTGCTGGACATCACAGCACCCAACCCGCCCAATATTGACGGCATCGGCACGGATTCGGGCGACCCCGCCGATGGAATCACCAACGATTCGACACTAGAGATATACGGCACGGCCGAGGCCAACAGCACGGTGAGAGTGTACAAGGACAGCAGTTCCATCGGGACGGCGACGGCGAGTGGTTCGGGCGCCTGGAGCTATGACTACACCGGCACGGTCATGGCGGATGGGACGTACAGCTTCACGGCGACGGCCGCGGATGCGGCAGGGAACACTTCCACTGCCTCGGCGGCCTTGATCGTGAAGGTGGATACGGCCATCCCGGCCGCACCGGCGGTGACGGGGATTACCAATGATACGGGCACGCCGGGCGATGGGATCACCTCGGACACCACCCTGCTCCTCAGCGGCGAGGCGGAAGCCAGCAGCACGGTTGAGCTATTCAAAGACAGCACGTCCATCGGCACGACGACCGCCGATGGCTCGGGCAGTTGGAGCTTTGACTACACGGGCACAAGCCTGGCCGATGGGATGTACAACTTCACCGCCACGGCCACAGATGAGGCAGGGAACACCTCGGTCCCCTCCGCGACATTCACGGTGACTGTGGAAACGGCCCCCGAGATCACGGTGCTGGGCAACGGTCTCTCGATCGCCGATGGGGATACGATGCCCAGTACCACGGACGGGACGGACTTCGGCTCGGTAGCTCAGGGCGGCACAGCGATCACCCGGGTGTTCACGGTCTACAATGATGGCACGGCGGCCTTGACGCTGGGAACGGTTACGGTGCCAACGGGCTTTACCTTGACGGAGCCTCTCTCTCCCAGCCTGGTGGCTGAAGCCTCGGACACCTTCACGGTCCAGTTGGACTCGGCGACACCGGGGACCAAGAGCGGCGCGGTGTCGTTCGCCACGAATGATTCTGATGAGAATCCGTTCCATTTTGAGATCACGGGGACCGTGGACCCAGTGAATTTGGCGTTGGGCAAGACCGCGGTGGCCTCAACGAACTACAGCGGTCTGCCGGCGCTGAACGCGACCGACGGCAATGCCGGCAGCCGCTGGTCCAGCCAGTTCTCGAACAATGAGTGGATCTATGTGGATTTGGGCTCGGTCTACACCATCAACCGCGTGGTCCTGCGGTGGGAGACGGCCTACGGGAGAGGTTACAAGCTCCAGGTGTCCAGCAACGCGTCCACTTGGTCGGACGTGTACAGTACGGCCACGGGAGATGGCGGCGTGGACGACATCACGCTGGCTTCGCCGGGCTCGGGCCGGTATGTGCGGATGCTGGGTACCCAGCGAGCGACGACTTTCGGATACTCTCTTTATGAGTTCGAGGTCTACGGCGGACCGGCGGTGAACCATGCTCCGGTCGTGAGCAGCTTCAGCAAGAGTACAATGCAAAACACGTCTTTGCCGTTCGCCGCCGGGGACTTCGCCGGAGCCTTCACGGACCCAGACGCGGGTGATAGTCTCCAGAAGATCAAGATCACGTCCTTGCCGGGCCACGGCACGCTCACGCTCAACAGCACAGCGGTGACAGTAAACCAGGAGATCGCGGCAGCGCAGATCGGGACCCTTGTCTACACGCCTACCAGCGGCTACACGGGTTCCGACAGCTTCCAGTGGAATGGCTCCGATGGCAGCCTCTATGCGGCCAGTGCCGCCACGGTGAACCTTACCATCAACTCCGCGGCCGCCAATCTGGCGTTGGGCAAGACCGTGGTGGCCTCGACGAGCTATACGGGTTTCCCGGCGTCGAATGTGACGGACGGCAATACGAGCAGTCGCTGGTCGAGCCAGTTCTCGAGTAGCCAGTGGCTCTATGTGGACCTGGGCTCAGCCTACACGATCAATCGGGTCGTGCTGCGCTGGGAGACAGCCTATGGGAGAGGCTACAAGCTCCAGGTCTCGAACGATGCCTCCACATGGTCGGATGTGTACACGACGACCACCGGCGATGGCGGCGTCGATAATATCACCTTGAGCACGCCGGCTTCCGGCCGGTACGTGCGGATACTGGGCACCCAGCGTGCGACGACGTACGGCTACTCCGTCTATGAGTTGGAGGTCTATGAGGCGCCGACCAACCTGGCGCGGAACAAGCCTACCGTTGCCTCGACGAGCTACACGGGCTTTCCGGCGGCGAATGCCACGGACGGCAATACGAGCACCCGCTGGTCGAGCCAGTTCTCCGATAGCCAGTGGGTCTATGTTGATTTGGGCGCGGTGTACGCGATCAAGCAAGTGGTGCTGCGCTGGGAGACCGCCTATGGGAGAGGCTACAAGCTCCAGGTCTCCAGCAATGCTTCGACCTGGACGGATGTCTACAGCACCACCACCGGCGATGGCGGCGTAGACGACCTCACGCTGAGCACGCCCGCCTTGGGGCGGTATGTGCGGATGTTGGGCACGCAGCGTGCGACGACGTACGGCTACTCGCTCTACGAGTTGGAAGTCTATCCGGCCCCGCCCAACCTGGCGTACGGCAAGTCGGCGGCGGCCTCGACGAGCTACAGCGGTATGCCGGCGTCGAATGCCACGGACGGCAATACGAGCACCCGCTGGTCGAGTCAGTTCTCGAATAGCCAGTGGCTCTCTGTGGACCTCGGCTCGGTCTACACGATCAAGCAAGTCGTGCTCCGATGGGAGGCGGCGTACGGCAGAGGCTATGAGCTCCAGGTTTCCAACGATGCCTCCCTCTGGTCGGACGTGTACAGCACCACCACCGGCGATGGCGGTGTGGACGACATCACGCTCACTTCCCCTGCTTCCGGCCGGTATGTGCGGCTGCTGGGCACTCAGCGGGCCACAGCCTTTGGGTACTCCCTCTGGGAGTTCGAGGTCTACGGATAGCGTCCAGTTCTGCCGGGTTTGAATGACCATTGTCGTCGCCGAGCGATAGTCCGAGAAAAAACGGGAAAGACATGCTTCTGTCGATTGCTTCTCACTGGAAGATCCGGTAGCATGATAGGGGTTGTTGTGGACAGGAGAGTAGTCTGCTGAAGAATGCTCTCAGATGGTTGGGGGAGAGAAGGGGAGCACACGAAGAGGTGCCTCCGGCTGGAGCTCGTTCTCTGGAGATTCTGGAGCCCAGACTCCTGCTCGACGCCGACCTGATCGCCACACAACCTTTCTCTTGTCTGGGGATTGCCCTCGACGAGGAAGCCGTCGTTGTCGATCTCAACCGGGAGAGTGCGGACTCCCGAGAGAGTGACTCCTGTGTGATCGCGACATTTCCGGCGTCCTCCGGTCCGGCGAGCCTGACAGAGCCGCCGGATGCCGGTTCTCAATCCGCGACATCAGATCTTGGACCGGCTGGTCAGGATGACGCCACGGGATCCGTCTTGTCGACCCCCTTCTATCAGGTCGAATCAAGCTCTCAGGCACAGATCGAGCCGGGAATCTCGACGGCCCTGTGCGGCCACGAATCCACCGGCTCGACGGCCGGAGGTCAACGGGACAGCCTATCAGTTTCGGAAGCGCTGCCCCTCGAGGCACGCGGTCCTCCCTCCTCCGGATTGTCTCGTCTCAATGCCGTCTCCATCGGCCGCGACGAGGCATCCTCTGAATCATCCGGTCTGGCGAGTAGTCCCGTGACGCATACCGACGTATATGCCGGGGTCGACGTGGAGGTTTCCACGGCCCCGGAGGTGTCGCGTTTTGCGTTGCTGGGGCTTCCGGCGAGCTACGATCTCCGCAGTTTTGGAGATGTCACGCCCGCCAAGAACCAAGGGAACGCCGGCGCCTGCTGGATTTTCTCGACCTACGGATCTCTGGAGAGCACCATTCTCGTCAACAGCGGAATTGCCACCGACCTGTCTGAAAATCACATGAAGAATTACAATGGGTTTGATCTCGGCCCGACGAGAGGTGGCAATGCCTTCATGGCCCAGGCCTACCTGAGCCGATGGGATGGACCAGTGAGCGAGGCGGACGATCCCTACCATGACTACGACGACCGCCCTTCGCCGGGGGGGCCGCCGCAGTATTATGTCCGTGACGTGCTGGAGTTCGATACGCCCGACGAGCTGAAGAACGGGCTGATGACGTACGGGGCGATCTCCGTCTCCATGTTCTACGATCTGGTCGGTCCCAGCTACAACGCGGCATCCAACACCTACTATTACAGTGGCGCTGCCAGCTCCAATCACGGCGTGACGCTGGTCGGGTGGGACGACACTTTGGCGGTGCCCAACGCCCCGGGACCGGGCGCCTGGCTGGTCAAGAATAGCTGGGGCGATAGTTGGGGCCAGGGAGGGTACTTCTGGATTTCCTACTATGACAGTCGCGGAGCCAAGGACGGTTTCTGCTTTTGCGATGCGGTGGCGCCAAACACCTATCAGAAGGTCTATTACCACGACACGCTGGGCTTCATCGGGAGCTTGAGTTGCTCCTACGCGTTCAATGCCTTTACGGCCACTTCCGATCAGGGCTTGACGGCGGTGCAGTTCTGGACCAAGGTGGATGGAGCCGGCTATGACGTGCGCATCTATGACACCTTCACCGAGGACGGGGCTCTCGCGGACCTGATCACGTCCACCGCCGGGACACTCCGCTACGCCGGCTGCCATACCGTGGACCTGCCGACGCCGGTTCATCTGACGGCCGGAAACGACTTCTATGTCTACCTGCACCTTACCGATAGCGGATCGTTCCCTATGGCCGCCGATTGGGCTGTCCCGGGTTTCAGTTCCACGTGCACGGCCAACCCGGGGGAAGGCTACTTCAGCGGCGATGGGACCCGTTGGACCGATCTGACCGAGTTTATCCCGACCGCCAGCTTCTCCATCAAGGCCCTGGTCACGATCACCAACCCGGGTGAGATCGCGGCGTCCGGAAATGGGGTTCCGATCCCCGATGGAAACACGATCATAAGCCCGGAGGACGGCACCCTCTTCGGCACTGTCACCCAAGGGGATGCCCCCATCAGCCGGACCTTCACGGTACGTAATGACGGAGGTGGGACCCTCGTGCTGGGGACGGTGACGGTACCCGCGGGTTTCACCGTGACGGAGGGTCTGCCCACCACGCTGGCGCCGGGGGAATCGGATACGTTCACCGTCCGGCTGGATACGACGGCGGGGGGAACGAAACGGGGGGACATCACGATCCCGAACGATGACCCCGATGAGCACCCCTTCAACTTTCGAATCGTGGGCACGGTGATGGGACCGAGGCTCGTGGTCGATTGGGCCGGCGGCTTCCAGGTTGCCGACGGAGACACGACCCCCACGCGGGGAGACGGAACGGACTTCGGTATCGCCGCCTGGCAGGGTTCGCCGCTCACGCAGACGTTCGTGGTGCACAACTATGGCAACGCGCCATTGATCCTGGGGCCGGTGGTGGCGCCGACGGGTTTCACGGTGACCGAGGGTCTGTCCGGCAGCTTGGAGCCGAATCACAGTGATGCGTTCACCGTCCAATTGGACACCGCCGTAGCGGGCGCCAAAACCGGCGAGATCTCCTTCTCGAACAGTGATTTCGATGAGAACCCCTTCAACTTCGCCATCATAGGAGTGGTGACCGACCAGGCCGAGATTACGGTGCTGGGCAACGGGATCGTCATCGCGGATGCGGACGTGACTCCCCAAACGGCCGATGGCACGAACTTCGGCTCGGTCATGGTCGGCGGCGCGCCGGTCAGCCATACGTTCACCGTCCGTAACGACGGTGCGGCGCCGCTGCACTTGGGAGCCATGACCGTGCCGACGGGCTTTACGGTGACGGAGGGACTGCCGGCCACGCTGGCCCCGGGGGCCTCGGACACCTTCACCGTCCGGCTGGAGACCGCGACGGCGGGCGTCAAGAGCGGGGATATCAGCCTCCCCAACGACGAGGCGGACGCGGGGGATGGACTGGAGAATCCGTTCAACTTCCAGATTATCGGGAGAGTCACCACGTCCGAGGAGCCGATCGTTTTCGTCGACCCGAAACTCAAGCTGGTGGTGGAGGCGGCCCTGGGGGTCGCGAACCCGACGCCGACCGACATGCTGGCGTTGACCTCCCTGGATGGGGCGGGCGAAGAGATTCGGAACCTGGAGGGCCTGCAATTTGCGAGCAACCTGGTCTGGTTGGATCTCTGGGCTAATCCGATCCCCGACATCTCCCCCCTGGCGCAACTGGCGAAACTGACCTATCTGAAGGTCTCCAACAACTGGCTTTCCAGCCTCCCCTCCATGGCCGCGATGACGAGCCTGACCACGCTGAACATTGCCGCTAACGGCATCCGAAGCCTCGCGGGGTTGGCTGGCGTGACGAGCCTCACGTGGCTGGACGCCGGCGACCAGGCCATCGACGACATCTCGGCTCTGGCCGGACTGACAAATCTGACGTATCTGAGTCTGCACAATTGCCCCGGATTCCCCAGCGTCTCCCCGCTATCCACGTTGACGAACTTGACCTATCTGGAGCTTGAGAAGGACGGTGTCAGCGATATCTCGCCGTTGGCCGGTCTGACCAATCTGACGTATCTCAACCTCCACATGAATCAGGTTGGGGACATTTCCGCCTTGTCGGGCATGCTGCATCTGACGCGGTTGTATCTTAGTTGGAACTTCCATGTCAGCGATCTGTCGCCGTTGTCCAATTTGACCGACCTGGTTGATCTGAGCCTGCAAAACAATGCGATTACCGATCTCGCGCCGCTGGCCGGTCTGACGAATCTGACGACTCTGGACCTGTATGGCAACGGGATCACCGATCTCTCGCCCTTGTCCCATTTGACGAACCTAACGTGGCTGTCGCTCGGCTACAACGTCACGCTGACTGACATTTCGCCGTTGTCTGTCCTGACGAATCTGACCTACTTGAACTTCGTCAAGGATCCCGTCAGCAGCCTCGTGCCGCTGGCCCCTCTGACGAACCTGACCTACCTGAACGTGGCCCCCGACGGCGTCATTGACCTGTCCCCTCTGGCCGGGATGACCCGGACGCAGGAGTTGCACCTGGGGGGTGACTTCCGGGACATCTCGCCCCTCGCGGGTATGACCGCGATGACGATTCTGGAGGTGGGAGGCCATCTCACCGACATCTCGGCCTTGTCCCACATGGTGAATCTGACGTATCTCCAGCTTGGCCTGCTATCACCCATCGACATCTCGCCCCTGGCCGGCCTGACGAACCTGGAGGAACTGCACCTTGGCAGCAGCCTTTTCTGCGCCGGTTTGATCGAAGACATCTCGGCCCTGTCGGGTCTGACGAATCTGACCAAGCTGTACGTTACGAACCACCTGGTGGACGACATCACGCCGATCGCCGGCCTGACAAAGCTGACCGAGTTGGGCCTCAACGACAATTGCGTCCGGGACCTGGCACCGCTGGTCACCCTCACGCGGCTGGTCTACCTGAGCGTGTGCGGGAATCCGCTGAATCCCGAAGCGTACGCCATGTACTTTCCTTTGATTGCCGCGAACAATCCCGGGATGGCGGCCCCCTGCTACGATCCACCCTCCTCGGCCGAGGTCACGGTTCTCGGCAACGGGATCTTCATCAGCGACGGAGACTCGGCCCCGAATACGGCCATGGGCACGGATTTCGGCACCATCATGCGGGGCAGCGCACCAGTGGTTCACACGTTCGTGATCCGCAACGACGGCACGGAGCTATTGACGCTCCGCAGGAATCGCGTGGCGGCGCCCGAGGGCTTTAGCTGGGGCGGGCTGTGGAACAGTATCGCGCCGGGAGCCTCAGATACCTTCACCGTGACGCTGGACACCAATGTATCGGGGGTCAAGACAGGTGAGTTCCTCTTGGGGTGCAGCGACCAGGATGAGAACACGTTCCGCTTCCGCGTGACCGGAACGGTCTTCGGCGGTGATCCGGAGATCACGGTCCTGGGCAACGGAATCTCCATCAACGATGGCGACACGACCCCCAGTACGGCGGACGGCACGGATTTCGGCACGATCATGCGCGGCAGCGGCCCCATCAGCCACACCTTCATCGTGTGCAACGATGGCACCTCCGTGCTGACGTTCTCGATGGCATGGTCCGGCATGCCGGCCGGTTTCAGCACGGGCTGGTGGCAAAGCGGCGCTCTGGTGCCGGGGGCTTCGGAGGCTTTCACGGTGGAGTTGAGCACGGCCGTGTCGGGAACGTTCACAGGTGACATTTCCTTCACGAACAACGATCCCGACGAGCAGCCGTTCCATTTCCGAGTGGCCGGGACCGTCTTTGGGGGCGATCCGGACATCACCGTCTTAGGCAACGGGATTTCTATCGCGTACGGAGACACCACCCCCAGCACCGCGGACGGTACAGATTTCGGCATGGTCATGCGCGGCAGCGATACTGTCACCCACACGTTCACGGTACGCAATGACGGCACGTCTCTCCTGACGTTCTCAATGGCATGGTCCGGCATGCCGGCCGGTTTCAGCACCGGCTGGTGGCAAAGCGGTACTCTGGCGCCGGGGGCTTCGAGCACTTTCACGGTGGAGTTGAGCACCGCGGGGTCAGGAACCTTCACAGGCGACATTTCCTTCACGAACAACGATCCCGAGGAGCAGCCTTTCCGCTTCTGCGTAACCGGAACCATCTTCGGGGGCGATCCGGACATCACGGTCCTGGGCAACGGAATCCTGATCGGCGATGGGGACACGACTCCCAGCATTGCGGACGGCACAGATTTTGGCACGGTAGCCCAGGGCAGCGCCTCGGTCACCCACACGTTCACGGTGCGCAATGACGGCACGTCTCTCCTGACATTCTCGATGGCATGGTCCGGCGTGCCGGCCGGTTTCGGCACCGCCTGGTGGCAAAGCGGTGCTCTGGCACCGGGGGCTTCGGGCACCTTCACGGTGGAGTTGAGCACGGCGGCGGCGGGGACGTATACCGGCGACATTTCCTTCACGAATAACGACCCGGATGAGGGACCGTTCAATTTCACGATCACGGGAGTAGTGGCTTCGGCGGGCGTGCCGGATATCACGGTGCAGGGTAACGGTGTCTCGATTGTCGATGGGGATACGACCCCCAGTCCAAGCGATGGCACGGACTTTGATGTCGTGTTGCGGGACAGCGTGCCCTTCGGTCACACGTTCACCGTCCGCAATGACGGCGTCGGAGCCCTGCTCTTGGCGCCGGTAATAGTGCCGGCCGGCTTTACCTTGACGAAGGACCTGCCGGCCAGTCTGGGGCCGGGTGGATCGGATGCCTTCACGGTTCAGCTCGATACAGCCGCGACGGGAACGAAGAGGGGAGAGATTCTCCTGGCGAACAGCGACGCGGACGAGGATCCCTTTACCTTCCAGATCACGGGCGTTGTGACTCTGGACGGGAGTCCGGAGATTGCCGTCTCGGGTAACGGGATCTCCATCGCCAACGGAGACGCCACACCGAGTACCGCAGACGGTACGGACTTCGGCACGGTGCTGCGCGGCAGCACACCGGTGAGTCGCACCTTTGTCATTCGCAATGATGGTGGGTCGGTGTTGACCTTCGGTCCGCCGTCAACCGTGCCGGCGGGTTTCACGTGGACAGCGGGTTCGGACGCCAGTCTGGCCGCCGGGGAGGTCAGTTCCTTCACGGTTCGGCTGGAGACGACGGCATTGGGCATCAAGGCGGGCGATTTCGCATTTGCGACCAACGATCCGGATGAGAATCCGTTCCACTTCGCGCTGATGGGAACGGTCGTGGGCGACCCTGATATCACGGTACTCGGGAATGGGATCTCGATCGGCAACAACGATACGACTCCCAGCGTTGCGGATGGGACGGACTTTGGCACGATCATGCGGGGCGGCACGCCCATCATCCGTACGTTTACGGTGCACAATGACGGCACGGCGTTTCTGACGTTCGACACGTCCCAGTGCGGCGTGCCCAACGGCTTTCGGTGGTCGGGGCTGTCGAATCCTTTGGCGCCAGGGGGATCGGGCACGTTGACGATCCAGTTGGACACCGACGCATCGGGTGCCAAAACGGGTAACGTCTCGTTGCTGACCAACGATCCGGACGAGAGTCCGTTCCACTTCGCGCTGACGGGAACGGTCGTTGGTGAACCCGACGTCACAGTGCTCGGGAATGGGATCTCGATCAGCAACAACAGCACGACTCCCAGTGTCGTTGAGGGGACGGACTTTGGTACGGTCATACGAGGCAGCACGCCCATCAGTCACAAGTTCACGGTGCGCAATGACGGCACGGCCATCCTGAACCTGGACACCTTCTGGTCTGGCGTGCCCGAGGGCTTTCGGTGGTCGGGCCTGCCGAGCCGGCTGGCACCAGGAGAATCGGGCACGCTGACGATCCAGTTGGACACCGACATCTCCGGCGTCAAGACGGGCAATGTCTCGGTGCTGACCAACGACACGAACGAGAATCCGTTCCGTTTCCGCGTGACTGGAACCGTCTTTGGTGGCGATCCTGAGATCGCGATCCTGAGCAACGGGCTCTCCATCACCAGTGGCGATGCGACTCCCAGCGTCACGGACGGAACGGACTTTGGCACGGTGCTACGAGGCAGCAGCATGCCCGTCAGTCGCACGTTTACCGTGAGCAATGAAGGCACGGCATTTCTGACATATGATATGGTCTGGTCCCGCGTGCCGGACGGCTTTCGGTTGGGGGGGGCGTCGCTGAATCTGGCACCGGGGCAAACAGGCACGTTGACCATTCAGTTGGACACAGACGTCTCAGGCATCAAGACCGGCGATGTCTCCTTGTCGACCAACGATCCGGATGAGAACCCGTTCCGCTTCCGAATCACGGGCACGGTGCTGGAACCGACGCCGGAGATCACGGTGCTGGGCAATGGGATTTCCGTTACGGACGGCGATACGACTCCCAGTGCGGCGGATGGAACGGACTTTGGCAGCGTGGTCCGATACGACGTGCCCATCCTTCACCGTTTTATGGTTCGCAATGACGGCGCGGCGTCGCTGACGCTGGGGGCAGCGAGTGTGCCGACAGGGTTCGCGCTGGCGGATGATCTGCCCAGTAGCCTGGTTCCTGGGGCTTCGGACACGTTCACGGTGCGCTTGGACACCGCGATGGCCGGGACGAAGGCGGGCGAGGTTTCTTTTGCGACGAATGACGCGGACGAGAACCCCTTCTGTTTCGTGATCTTCGGAACGGTTAGCGAGTCTTCCTCGCCGGAGGTTACGGTACTGGGCAATGGGTCGGCCCTGGTCGCGGGGGACGCGACCCCGACCGTGGCCGACGACACGGACTTCGGCTTGGTGGGACAGGGCGGCGCCGCGAGCAGCCACACGTTCACGGTGCGCAATGACGGCACCGCGACCCTGACCTTGGGAGCAGTGACCGTTCCGTCGGGTTATACCCTGACGGAGGCTCTGTCGGCGAGTCTGGCGCCGGGAACGTCCGACACCTTCACGGTCCAGCTCGATACCGTGGCGGGGGGAACGAAGGCGGGCGATATTTCCTTCACGAGCAACGATGCGGATGAGAACCCCTTCCACTTTGCAGTCACGGCGGTGGTGCTCACGACGCCGGAGATCACGGTTCTGGGCAACGGCGTCTCGATCTCCAACGGCAGTGCGACGGCGAACACGGCAGATGGAACAGATTATGGCGCCCCGGTGCAGGGCGGCACGGTCGTGAGCCACACGTTCACGGTGCGCAACGACGGGGGTGCGCCGCTGACGCTGGGAACAGTGACTGTACCGGCGGGCTACACACTGACGAAGGCTCTGGCCGGCAGTCTGGCAGCGGGGGCGTCGGATACCTTCACGGTGCAATTGGAGACGACGACGGCCGGGACCAAGATGGGCGAGATCAGCTTTGCCAACGACGATGCGGAGGGGGGCGATGGGGTAGAAAATCCGTTCCACTTTGCGATCACCGGAACGGTGCTGACTCCTCCGGAGGTGACGATGCTGGGCAACGGCATCTCGATCTCCGATGAGGATACGACACCCAGTACGATGGACGGGACGGACTTCGGCTCGGCGACGCAGGGCGGCGGTGCGAACAGCCGGACGTTCGCGGTGCGCAACGACGGGAGTTCGTCGCTGACGAGTGCAGCGGTGACCGTGCCGACCGGCTATACGCTGACGAGGGCTCCGGCCGGCAGTTTGGCGGCGGGGGTGTCGGACATGTTCACGGTGCGGTTGGATACGACGACGCCCGGGATCAAGACGGGCGAGATCAGCTTCATCAACAGTTGTGCCGAGGTGGGCGAGGGGGAGGAGAACTCGTTCCACTTTGCGATCACGGGCACGGTTCTGGCTCCGCCCGAGATCACCGTGCTGGGCAATAGCGTCTCGATCGCCGACGGGGATACGACCCCCAGCACGGCGGACGATACGGATTTTGGCAGCGTGCGGCAAGGGACCGCGGGGATCAGCCGGACTTTCACGGTTCGTAATGAGGGCCAGTTGCCGCTGACACTGGGAGCGGTGACTGTGCCGACCGGCTTCACCCTGACGGAAGGTCTGTCCCCCAGCTTGGCGGCGGGAGAATCGGACACGTTGACCGTCCAGTTGGACACGGCGACGTGCGGGATCAAGACGGGCGACATCTCTTTTTCGACGAATGACGCGGACGAGAGTCCTTTCAATTTCCAAATCCGAGGGATCGTCACGACGGACGAGGGCCTTGATCCATCGTTCTCGGGAGATGGGAGACAGACCACCGCCGTTGGGTCGTTCGACGATTGCGCCTACAGCGTGGCCCTCCAGCCGGATGGCAAGATCGTAGTGGCAAGCTCCAGTTTCAACGGCACCAACTACGACTTCGCCGTGGCGCGGTACAACCCAGATGGGAGTCTGGATTCGATGTTCTCGGGGGATGGAATCCAGACAACCGCGATCGGCTCATCGGCTGACTTTGGCAACAGCGTGGCGATCCAGCCGGATGGCAAGATCGTGGTGGCCGGATACGCCTACACCGGGAGAAACGATGATTTTGCCGTGGCCCGGTACAATTCCAACGGAACGCCCGACACGTCGTTCTCCGGCGACGGGAAGTTGACGACTCCGATCGGCACATCCGACGACCAAGCCTACAGTGTGGCCGTCCAGCCGGACGGCAAGATCGTCGTGGCCGGATACAGTAAAGTGGGCGGCAATTGGGATTTCGCGGTAGCCCGGTACCTATCGGACGGGATGCCGGACCCATCGTTCTCCGGCGACGGCAAGCTGACGACGGCGATCGGCTCAGGTGACGACTGTGCCTCCAGCATGGTCCTCCAACCGGATGGCAAAATCGTGGTGGCCGGAACTAGCTTCAATGGGGGCAATGCAGATTTCGCCGTGGCCCGGTACCTGCCGGATGGGGCCGCAGACCTGTCGTTCTCCGGCGACGGGAAGGCACTGACCCCGATTGGCACATCAAACGACTATGCCTACAGCGTGGTTCTCCAGCCCGATGGCAGGATTCTGGTGGCCGGATATAGCGATGACGGCGAGACCAGTGATTTTGCCGTAGTCCGGTACAACGCCGACGGGTCACTAGACACTGCTTTCTCTGGGGATGGAATACAGACGACCCCCATCGGCTCGTCCAGGGATTGGGGTTACAGTGCGGTTCTCCAGTCCGACGGCAAAATCGTGGTGGTGGGGTCCAGTTACCAGGGCGGCAACCTGGATTTTGCCTTGGCGAGGTACAACTCCGATGGGACGCTCGACACGTCGTTTTCCGGCGACGGCAAGCTGACGACCCCCATCGGGTCAGCCGACGACTTTGCCTACAGCGCGGTCGTCCAGCCGGATGACAGGATCGTCGTGGCCGGATACAGCGTCCGTGGCGGCAACTATGATATCGCTCTGGTGCGGTACGTGGCCATGGATACCACGGCGCCGGCGGCACCGGTCATTACGCGAGTTGCGGACGACACGGGCACGCCGGACGATGGGATTACGAGCGACAACCGGCTGGTGATCAGCGGTACGGCGGAGGCGAACAGCACAGTGCAGTTGTACGAGGACAGCCTTCCCATCGGGACGACAAGCGCCAATGGCTCGGGCAATTGGAGCTTTGATTACACCGGCACGACCCTGGCCGATGGGACGTACAGTCTGACCGCGACAGCGACGGATGCGGCGGGCAATACGTCCGCCCCCTCGGCGCCCCTGACCATCACGGTGGATACCGCCGCTCCCGCCGCCCCGGCGATTACCGGGTTTGCCGACGATACCGGTGCGGCGGGCGATGGAATCACTTCGGACACCACCCTGGTCCTCAGCGGCAGTGCGGAAACCGGCAGTACAGTGACCGTGTGCCAGAACGGCGCCTCCATCGGGACGGCGCCGGCGAACGCCTCCGGTGCATGGAGCTTCCTGACGGCGACGCTGGTGGATGCCACCTACAGCTTCACGGCCACCGCAACAGACGCGGCCGGCAATACCTCGGTCTCTTCCGGGGCCTTCACGGTAATCGTGGACACGGCCCCCGAGGTCACGGTGCTGGGCCGCGATGTCCCGATCGTGGATGGCGATGCGACACCGAGCACGACAGACGGAACGGACTTCGGCTCCGTGGCCCAATGGGCGTTCGCTATCAGTCACACGTTCACCGTTCGCAACGACGGTGCCACGGTGTTAGCCCTGGGAGCAGTGACCGTGCCGGCGGGTTACACGTTGACCGAGGGCTTGTCACCCAGCTTGGCTTCCGGTGCCTCCGACACCTTTACGGTCCAACTGGACACGGCGCTGGCAGGCACGAAAGCCGGTGATGTCTCCTTTTCGACGAACGACCCCGACGAAAACCCCTTCAACTTCCGAATCGCCGGAACAGTCGTGGCGGGAGGGAACCTGGCCTCGGGCAGGCCAGCAGCGGCCTCGACGAGCTATACCGGCCTGCCGGCGGCGAACGCCACGGACGGCAATGTCGGCAGCCGGTGGTCGAGCCAATTCTCGAACAACGAATGGATCTACGTGGACCTGGGCTCGACCTATACGATCAATCGCGTGGTCCTGCGCTGGGAGGCGGCCTACGGGCGGGGCTACAAGCTCCAGGTCTCCGGCAATGCCTCCACCTGGTCGGACCTGTACAGTACGACCACCGGCGATGGCGGCGTGGACGACATCTCCCTGGCCTCGCCGGGCTCGGGCCGGTATGTGCGGATGCTGGGCACCCAGCGGGCGACGACCTTCGGATACTCCCTTTATGAGTTCGAGGTCTATGGCGGACCGGCGGTGAACCACGCTCCGGTGGTGAACAGCTTCGGCAAGACTGTGATGCAGGATACGCCGCTGCCGTTTACAGCGGCGGACTTCACCGGGGCCTTCACGGACCCGGATGCGGGCGACAGTCTCCAGAAAGTCAAGGTCATCTCGTTGCCAAGCCACGGTGTACTCACCCTCAACGGCATCGTCGTGACCGCAAGCCAGGAGGTCCCGGTGGCGCAGATTGGGGCGCTTGTCTACACGCCCACCAGCGGCTACACGGGTTCCGACGGCCTCCAATGGAATGGCTCCGACGGCAGCCTCTATGCGGCCAGTGCCGCGATGGTGAACCTCACCGTCAACTCCGCAGCCGCCGATCTGGCCTTGGGCAAGACCGCGGTGGCTTCGAGCACCTATACCGGCTTCCCGGCGTCGAATGTGACGGACGGCAACGCGAGCAGCCGCTGGTCGAGCCAGTTCTCCAGCAATCAGTGGATCTACGTGGATCTCGGCTCGGTCTACACGATCAATCGCGTGGTCCTGCGCTGGGAGGCGGCCTACGCGAGAGGCTACCAGCTCCAGGTCTCCAGTGATGCGTTCAGTTGGTCGGATGTGTACAGCACGACGACCGGAGACGGCGGCGTCGATGACGTCACGCTGAGCACGCCGAGGACGGGCCGGTATGTGCGGATGTTGGGCACTCAGCGAGCCACGACCTACGGGTACTCCCTCTATGAGCTGGAAGCCTACGGCGGACCGCCGGCGAACCTGGCGCTGACGAAGCCGACCGTTGCCTCGACAAGCTATACGGGCTTCCCGGCGGCGAACGCCACGGACGGCAATGCCAGCACCCGCTGGTCCAGCCAGTTCTCGGATAGCCAATGGCTCTATGTGGATCTGGGCTCCACGTTCAGCATCAGCCGCGTGGTGCTGCGGTGGGAGGCGGCGTACGGGCGAGGCTACAAGCTCCAGGTGTCCGGCGATGCCTCCACCTGGTCGGAGGTCTACAACACGACCACGGGCGATGGTGGTGTGGACGATGTCACGCTGGGCACGCCCGCCCTGGGCCGGTATCTGCGAATGCTGGGCACCCAGCGGGCGACGACGTATGGCTACTCGCTCTATGAACTGGAAGTCTACGGTGCCCCGGTGGCGAACCTGGCGTTGACGAAGCCCGCCGTGGCCTCGACGAGTTACACAGGTATGCCGGCCTCGAATGTGACGGACGGAAACACGAGTACCCGCTGGTCCAGCCAGTTCTCGGACAGCCAGTGGCTTTATGTGGACCTCGGCTCGGTCTACACGATCAAGCAGGTGGTGCTGCGGTGGGAGACGGCCTACGGGAGGGGCTATAAGCTCCAAGTCTCGAACGATGCCTCCAGTTGGTCGGATGTATACGGCACGACCACCGGCGATGGCGGCGTGGACGACATCACCCTGGCTGCGCCGGCTTCCGGCCGGTATGTGCGGCTGCTGGGCACCCAGCGCGGCTCAACGTACGGGTACTCCCTCTGGGAATTCGAGGTTTACGGCTGAGCGGCCGTACTCTCTGAGTCTGCATCTCCCGGATAATCGGGTGTTCTTCACGAAGCTCGAACTGCTCTTGCGGGGGGCCGCCTCGTTTCAGGCGTCTAGGTCTTATACGGATTCGGGTTAATTCGTGCGCTCGGCTTGTCATCCTGAGCGCAGCGAAGGATCTGGGCCGCGAGCGAGGGAAACCACCCATTCGGTGGCCGGATCCTTCGGCTTCGCCTCAGGATGACAGAGTCCGTGCCGCGCATGGACTTTTCCGAATCCGTATTACCGGAGTGCCATTCGTGGCTGACCCGAATTTGGGCGTGTTTTCTTCGCGACAGAAGGGGATTTCCTGTCACCGTTTTGTGGGCGCGGCCACTATCCGGATAGAGAATCGCTGTGGCGTATCTCTCGACGAGAGCCATCGCCCCGAAGTACACATCCTCGGCGTTCAGCCCGGCCGGCTAGGGCCCGGCCTGAACCTGTCGCCCGACGTGGCTGCCGCCCTGCCCCGGGTCCTTGAAGCGGCCCGTCGGATCATGGCGGCGTTTGGACGCTGAGGGCCTATCCCAATAAGACCACGGTGGGCAAAGTCTGCTTGTGGTCTGGCGCCATCGGTGGTACTCTGCGTCTTTGCGTTGGTAGGCGCAGCGGCCTGTCGAATCGGGGCCGAAGACGTCTGATGGTGAAATGTGCAGGTGTGAACCCGTGAAGTCTCAGAAACGCCAGATCGCGAAATGGTTGACGTCCACAGTTTTCGTCGTCCTCATTATCATGGCCGTGATTGGCATTGGCTCTCAGGTCCGGTCCGTCTTTACCCGGCGTCTCGACGCCACGTCCTTGCGGACCGAAATTCTGTGCCACGGCGATCATCGGGCCTTGTGGGACGCCTGTCAGGAACTGGCGCAACAGGTCCGGAGCGGCAAACTCAAGAGTGGACTGTACTCCGTTCGTTCGGACGCGGACCCGGTGGTCTCCCAGTTCCCTGCCGTGCTCCAGGCTCTCCGGCCCGCCTCGATTCTCATCGAGAACGATGGACGGGTGACGGTGGAGATGTTCGGAGGCACGACGCATTTTGGGGTGCGGGCCTATGCGAGCGACTTCAAGAAGCCGTTCCCGGAGTTCAAATGCGGCGACCGGGAACTGGTCCCCAACCTCTGGTATTATGATGACGGATACCGCCACAATCCTGACTTCGACAAGGTTGTCAGTACGCTCATGGCCGAAAAAGGCCAGACCCAGCGCCGATAGGGCCCTGGAGGCGCCATGAGAAGACACTCTCTTCTGACGACGACAGTCATGCTCGTGGCCGTGCTGGCGGGCTACGCCGCGCTCCCTTCAGGGAGCGGCGAGGAGGGGGCCGTCGTTCAGTACCGCACCACGTTTGCCGGTGACGAGAATCCGCTCTCGGAAGGGGGAAAGTGGAGCAACGATGGTCTCGACTGGACGAAGATCCGGAAAGCACGCGGCGTGGCCTACGGGACGCAAACGGGCACCAACCAGGGCCCTTACCGGTATGATGACTCCTACGCCCACTTGGCGGGATTTCCGCCGGACCAGGAGGCCTGGGCCCAAGTGCACATCGCCAAACCCGATCCCTCCTGCCATCAGGAGTTGGAGATTCTCCTGCGCTGGAACAGTTCAGCCCATTGCACCACCGGCTACGAGTGCTTTGCCCGCTGTGTGAGCGATGGTTCCTCGTACCTGCAGGTTGTCCGGTGGGAGGGCCCGCTGGGCAAGTTCACCTATCTGGCCGACAAGCGTGGCGTCAACTATGGCCTCAAGGACGGCGACATCCTCAAGGCCTCCATCGTCGGCAATCTGATCACAGTGTCCATCAACGGCGTCGAGAAAGCGCAAGTCAGAGACGACACCTACAAGACGGGGAGTCCTGGCATTGGGACGTTTCTGCAATGCGATAACGGCCGGGGTGTGGGGTCCAACCAGAACTTTGGATTCAGGAACTTTACGGCCCGGGCCATCGGGCCGGCCAACGGACGAACCCTGGGACGCCGGTGAGCGGCAGACCGTTCAAGTCATACCAACGGTGTTTGCCATTAGGGCGACGTGTCCGGGGCGAGAGGGTCGGTGCCGTTGGTGTATTCGAGACGGTTGTTGACCCCGTCGCCATCGGGGTCGGCCGCATCGCCCGCGATGTTGGCAGGAGCCTGAAACCGGGCAAACAGGGAGGTGAACCTTGAGGAAGACGGCGTTGCGAGGGGTCGCAGTCGTTTGGTGGTGCAGCTTGGGGGTGTGGTTGCTGGGCGGTTATCCAGTCCCGGCACAGGGGCAGGCCGCTCCGCGGATCACGGTCACCGTCGATCCCCGGGTGGAGCTGATGTCCATTATCTTCTACTTGGCGGGGAGCAAGGAATACGATCAGGGCCGGGTTCCGTCCTACATCCGGGATGTGGACAGCCATTTCGGCCGCGTCCGCGACCATGCCGTGGTGAAGTTGGCCCGGAAACTCCGGGCGACCCGGGGCATCAGCTACGACGATGTGGTGGATATCGCGGTGCACGTGACAGACGTCATCTCTCTCCCCGAGAGGGTTCCGTTTTTTCCGCTGCCGAAGTCTATGGACCGTCGCTGGACCACCGAGGCCGCGCGGGAGTTCCTGGTCCTGGCCCGCCTGTTCGTCGTGGAGTCCGAATTCCAGCGCTTCTTCAATCAGCATCAGCCCTTGTACCAGGCCGGCGTGCGGAATATGCAGGAGGCATTGCGAAAATACGCCCACCTCGAGTGGTTTGAACGCTTCTTCGGCTTCCGGCAAGGCGCGGATTTCTGTGTGATCCTGGGCCTGCTCACCGGCACCCATAGCTACGCCGCGCGTCTTGCGAAGCCCGACGGCCGGGAAGACCTCTACTCCGTCACCGGAGTCTGGGCGGTGGACGCACAGGGACAGCCCACCTTCTCGGCGGAGGTCATCCCGATCATTGTTCATGAGCTCACGCACTCCTACACCAACCCCCTGGTGGATCAGTTCGCCAAGGGACTGCGCGGCCCAGGCGAGACACTTTTTCCCTTCGTGCGCTCTGAGTTGGAGAAGCAGGCGTACGGAAATTGGCGGGCCCTGATGTGTGAGTCTCTCGACCGCGCGTGCACCCTTCGCTACATCCTGGCGAACGAGGGGCCGGCCGCCCTGCAGGAGCGGGCCTTATACGAGAGCACACGGGGGTTCCCCTGGACGGGGGAACTGGCCGCCGTCCTCGCGGAATACGACACCAAGCCCCGGGCGTACAGCGACCTGGCTCAATTCTTTCCCCGGATTATCGCCTTTTTCAACGACTATGCCAAGAATGCCGACACGAAGCTCGGGTCCCTCAAGGCCCAGAAAGACCGGCAGAGGAAAGAATGGCAGGAGAAGGGCCCTCAGATTGTGGCCCTGGTCCCGGCCCATGGCGCCCAGGACGTGGACCCGCGTCTCAAGGCGATCGTTGTCACGTTCGATCGACGGATGCGGGACAAGAGCTGGTCGGTGGTGAGCCTCGGGTCCACCGACCGGTATCCCCAAGAGGCCGGGCCGGCGGGGTATGATGCGGCCCGCAAGGTGTTCACTCTGCCGGTCGAGCTGCAGCCCGGAAAGGAATATGCCTTCGGCTTGAACGCCGAGCGGTACCTCCGTTTTCAGAGCGAGGAGGGCATCCCGCTGGCCCCGGTCGAGGTCCACTTCAAGACCCGGCCGGCGGACAAATAGCCCCGCGTTCGGGTGCATCGACGCGCCAAGGGCAAGAGCGTCAAATCCGAGCGCGTGAGTCACGAAGGCGATGGAGAGCCGCTTGGTGACGCCTTTTGAGGGCGAATCTCTGACCTGCTGGATTCTCAGCAGCCGGTGCCGCCGGTATGATAGATGCGGATCAGCGGTCAACAGCGAGTTGATGGTGTGCCGGCCGCAGGCTCGAAACCGGGCAGATAGGGAGGTGAGCTATGACGGGAATTGTGTTGGGAGACGTGGCATCTGTCTTGGGGTGCGGCTTGACCACTTGGCTGCTTCTCGGCTCCCCGGTCGCAGCCCAGGCGCAGGCCAGCCCGCGGATTACGGTCACCGTCGATCCCCGGGTGGAGCTGATGTCCATCCTCTTTCGCCTGGCGGGCAATGGGGAATACACCCAGGGCAGAGTGCCATCCTACGTCCAGGACGTGGAAGGCCATTTCGGCCGCTTCCGCAACCATCCGGCTGTGAAGCGGGCCCAGAAACTCCGGCAGACGCGGGGTATCGGCTTCAACGCCCCGATGGGTCTGGCCGTGCACGCGACCGATGCCGTTTCCCTCCAGGAGAGGATTCCCCTTTCGCCACTGCCGGATTCCCTGGACCCGCGTTGGACTCCGAAGAACGCGAGAGAATTCCTGGCCCTGGCCCGCCAGTTCGTGGAAGAAACCGGCTTCCAGGGTTTCTTCGATCAGCACCAGCCTTTGTATCAGGCGAGCGTTCGGCGGATGCAGGAGGTGCTGGACAAGCACGCGCACATGGACTGGTTTGACGACTTCTTTGGCCCGCGGAAGGGTGCGGATTTCCACGTAGTTCTGGGACTGCTCAATGGAGGTTGCTGTTACGGAGCTCGCCTGAAACGACCGGAGGGCCAGGAGGATCTGTATTCCGTCCTCGGGGTCTGGATGGTCGATTCCGAGGGGCAGCCCACGTTCCCGACCAGCGTCATTCCGACCGTCGTGCATGAGTTCACCCATTCCTACACCAACGCTTTGGTGGACCAGTTCGCCAAGGATTTGAAAGGGCCGGGGGAGAAGATTTTCTCCTTCGTCGGCGCCGCGATGCGCAAACAGGCCTACCCGGACTGGAAAACCCTGATGTATGAGTCTCTCAACCGCGCGTGTGGACTTCGCTATGTTCTGGCGACCGCTGGACCTCTCGCCATGCAGAACGGGGCCATCCAGGAGAACGCGCGGAGCTTCTACTGGGTGGGCGAGTTGGCGGACGTGCTCGGCGAATATGATACCAAGTGCCGCCAGTACAGCGATCTGGCCCAATTCTTCCCTCGAATTGCCGCCTTCTTCGAGGAGTATGCCAAGAACGCCGACACGAAGCTCGGAGCCATCCAGGCCAACCAGGAAAAGCAGAGGCAGCAGTGGCGGGAAAAGGGCCCCAAGATTATTGCCATGATCCCGGCCAACGGCGCCCAGGACGTGGACCCGAATCTCAGGGCGATCGTCATTACATTCGATCGGCCGATGCGGGACAAGTGTTGGGCGGTCGTGACCCTCGGGTCGCCGGAGCAACACCCCAAGAGCAACGGGCCGGTCGGGTATGACGCGGCACGCAAGGTCTTCACGATGCCGGTCCAGTTGGCGTCGGGAAAGGAATATGTCTTCGGCCTGAACACTGAGCCGTACCTTGGCTTTCACAGTGAGGAAGGTATCCCTCTGGCTCCCCTGGTAGTTCGTTTCAAGACCAGGCAGGCGGAGAAATAGCTTGGTCCCGGGCACCTCCGCGGGCACAGGGCGACGGAGTCAGGCTCGATCCCGGAGCCGCTGAAGAGCCGCCCGGGTTTCGGGGATGGCCAGCGCCACCGCCACGAGGCTGAGCAAGCTCGTTGTCACGCAGTACATGCAGAACGCGCGATACCACGTCCATTGGATGGCGAACAGAGCCGTCCCCAGGGCGGCGTCGCCATAGACTTTGGCGGCCATGAGGAGCACAAGGGTGGGGGACCGACGATGCCGGTCCGGACCGCCGAGCCCGGTCAGGGCCGCCGTGACTGCGTAGCTGACCAGGCCCAGCAGGGAATCAGGAATCGGTAGACCCAGGGGACGATACGCCGGCGGTACGGCGGCGACCCGCGACGATTGGATGCGTGGCAAGGGGAGGTCGCGTAGACGCCGCGTGACACCCGTTTGGTACAGGCCGATGACCATCATGCACAGACCTGCACCGAAGGACGTCAGTAGGATGCCTCGGCGACAAGTCATGTACCGCCCCCGATCGTGGCGAAAGGCTTCGCTCAACAACTGTGCCTCTCTGTTCTTCATGCCCGGCCTTCTCATCCCACAGCGATTCTCGTGAGTATCACCTGTACTCCATCATCAGGCAAGCCTCCGCGGCGGAAATCAGCATCCTCCTGCTTCTGGAGGCAGGGTTTGGTGCATGGGCACAGGCCGAGATACCCCGAAGACTGGGCACCAGGGCAGACGCAAAGTCCTTCATCAGCGCCGTCCTGCATGTCATTGCGAGCGTAGCGAAGCAATCTCCCATCCCAAGGATTGAGATTGCTTCGTCGCTGCACTCCTCGCAATGACATAGCTGCGATCCGCCAAGCGACCTTGGGTTCGCCCTGGACAGGGCACGCTGGGGGCTGCTATCTGCGCCGGAATCTGGTAGACTATCCTGCTTGGTTGTGCTGTATGCCGGCCTGGGAACGGGCCGTCTCGGCGGTCGGAGACCCGAAGCATGTGTGAATGACCGAAATTGCGGAGCGTAGTTCGTACCAACAATGGCCAGAATTATCTATGCGGTGGCAGGGGAGGGGTTCGGGCATGCGAGCCGGGCGCACCTCGTTGGCCAGCGGTTTCTTGATGCCGGCCATGAGGTGATCTTCGCGGCCTCGCTGCGGGCCCTGCGGTACCTGCGGCCGTACTTCGGCGACCGTGTTCAGGAGATCTTCGGCCTGTCCTACAACTACAGCAAGGGCTATGTCGCTCCCGTGGCGACCGTCTGGAAAAATGTCTCACGGTTCCCGCAGGGCCATCGCGTCAATCGCGAGTTCTTCGAGCGGGTGTGCCGGCCGTCTGCGCCGGATCTGGTGGTCACCGATTTCGAGCCGTTCAGCGCCTGGTGGGCGTGGCGTCACCGGGTGCCTTTCATCAGCATCGACAATGAGCACCTGCTCCTCATGTGCCGGCTCGACCACGAGCTGCAGGACCTCTTTGACCGTCTGGCTGCGACGTTGGTGGTGCGCTGCCACTACATGGGAGCCAGGGCCCACGTCATCACCAATTTCTTCCGGGTGCCGGTGAAGAGCCAGGCGGCCGTCCTGGCCCCACCGATCGTACGTCCCGCCATTGCCCGCCTCGAATCCTCGAATGCCGGGCACATCGTGGTCTATGCCACCACGGGCACCCATGAAGACCAGTGGCGGGAGGCGCTGGGCCGCTTCGCACCGCAGAAGTTCCACATCTACGGCTTCAACAAGAACGCCGAGTGGAAGAATTGCCTCTTCAAGGAGGCGTCCACGGAAGGCTTCGCGACCGACTTGGCGGCCTCACGGGGGGTCATCGCCTCGGCCGGATACTCGCTGATCAGCGAATGTCTCTACCTGCACAAGAAGATGCTGCTGCTGCCCTTGGCCGGGCAATATGAACAACTCCTCAACGCCCGCTACCTCGAGAAGCTGGGCTTGGGAACCTGGTCGAAGCAGGTGGATGAGCCTTCCGTGTCCCGTTTCCTGGCTCGGCTCGATGAGCCCCTGCCGCAGGACGACCGCATCCTCTGGCCCAGCAACGAGAAATTCTTCGAGACACTCCAGGGTGTGCTGTCGCGGCTTGATCTGCGGGCACCCATCAGGATCTGAAATCGGTCCTATCGGTCCTATTCGTCCTGATGAGTTATTAGGACTCATGGGATCGATGGGAGCGACGGCGGCCGGATCATTCTGGCGGGGGCGTGGCGGTCGCGCGGCCGAGATAGCCGGCCTCGACGCACAGTTGTAGGATCTCACGGGCCAGGGGGCCGACGTCGCCGCCGCCGCGCTGGCCTCCCTCGACGACTACGGCCAAGGCGATCTTGCGCCCCTCCTGGTCCTCGGCGAACCCCGCAAACCAGGCATGGTAGGGCCGTTCGGTCGATCCGGTCTTCCCGTAGACCTTCACCCCTTGCTGGGCCAGACCGCTGCCGGTGAACGCGTTGTAGGCCGATCCGCCGCGCTCGTTGACGACCGCGTACATCCCGTCATAGACGACGTCCAGAGTCGTAGGCGAGATGGGCAAGTCGTTGGGCTCGGCCGCCGGCGGTGATTCCAGGTTCAGGAACAGGCGGGGCGGCTGGGATTGGCCGCGCCGGGCCAGGGTGGCGAAGGCGTTGGCCACCTGTAGCGGCGTGACCCGGAAGTTGCCTTGTCCGATGCCGAACATCCTCCGGTCCCGCTCCGACAGACGCGGGAGTTGGTCGACCGACACGACGTCCGTGGCGGCCGCCGCCATGGTGCTGCCGATCTCGCCGGGCGCCTGTTTGAGGTGGCGCGGGATCGAGCCTGTGGCGAGGGTGGCGGGACCAGACAGAGGAAGCTCCCGCCCGTATCCGAACCGGAAGAGCTGCTCCTGCAGCACCCTCGGCTCGATCCGGTCGGCCAGATGCGAAAAATAGACGTTGCAGCTCCCCTTAATCGCATTTCTGGCTTTGTTGAGCCAGCTTGAGTCGTGGCCGACCTTGTTGGTCCTGTAAATCAAACAGTCGGGCCAGCCGGGCGGCGCCTGCGCCGCCGGGCAGCTTATGGGCTCCTCCGGCGTGATGGCCCCGGACTCCAGGCCGGCGATGAGGACCACAGGCTTTGCCACCGACCCCGGCGGGTAGAGCCGACCGAGGGCGCGATTGGTCGTCGGCCGGTTGGGGTCGCGCACGAGGTCGCCATAGTCGTAGCGCGCGGTGTTGAGGTCGTAGCTGGGCAGGGACACCAGGGCCAGGATGTCGCCCGAGCGCACGTCGATAATCGCTCCGGCCATGGGGGCCCTGGCGTAGTCCCGGTTGACCTTCGGGTCCGTCAGACGCTCCTCGATCTGTTTTTGCAGGTTGATGTCGAGGGTCAGTTGGACGTCCTGGCCGAACTCGGTCTCGGTCTGGCGAACGAGCTGGCGGTCGCTGTCATAGACCATCTCGCCGCGCCGGCCGCGCAGAATGCTCTCACAAACGTACTCGACGCCGTCCTCGCGCCCGCAGACCTCGCCTTTGAGGTAACTGGCCAGCGGATCGTCGGCGAACGCTTTCATGTCGCGCGACTGGGTCGCCCCGCCGACCCAGCCGATCGTCTGGGCGGCCGTGGACCGGTACGGGTAGTACCGATGCGCCGTCGGCAGAATCTGGACATCGTTCCCTTCCGTGAATTCGAGGAACTCCACCTGGGCGGCGCAGACATCATCCTCGGTCTTGAGCTCTACCAGCACCCCATCCTTCAGGGCGTCGTCAATATCGCGCAAGGGCACGGCGACGATCCGCTTGTTGCGCTCGGCCGGATCCGGGTATTGCTGCTCCACCTCGGCCAGCGCCTTGAGCACCGGGACGTTGTTGAGGCCCCCGTAGTGGGCCACCAGGTTGGGATCGGGGGTCCCGCGGACCCAGCACAGAAAGCTCCTCGCGTTCCAGACGGCGTCGTTCAGAGCCTTGATATTGCCTTCCACCTGTTCGCGGGTCAGGCCGAAGCGACTGCATTTTTCAATGATGCGTTCCAGGTCCTGTCGCTTGTCGTCGACCTCGCGGTGGATTTGGTACAGCGAGGGCTTCCTGGGGGTCGTCTTGGCGGTCATCTTGGCGGCGGCGAACTTGGCCAGCACGACGCGATCGTCGAAAAAGCAGCTCAGGCCGTAGTTGATGCAGACCTGGAACTGGGGTATGTCTGCCGCGAGGATTTCGCCCTGGCGGTCGAGAATCTTGCCGCGCAGGGTTTTGAGCTGTTTCGAGGGGCCCCGCAGTTCCGTCGCTTGGGCGATCTCGTCCCGGAGCTCGGGACTGGTGAGCACCTGCATCTGCACCAGCCGCAGCAGGCACAGCAGCAGCACCGCGAGACTGATGCCGACGAACACCTTGACACGTTTTTCGTACATCCGGACCCAAGAGCAGAAACAGGACCTATGGGACGCATGGGACCCATAGGACCCATAGGACCCATCCGCCGGCAGCGTGTCTCAGCGGCGCGCGAACACGCTGCGGAGCGCATGTCGGCGGCTTCTTCCATACATACGCATCCACCAGCCGACCGGCAAGAACAAAAACGGCCCGAGGAGCGCCGAATAGAGCGGCTGCCAGAGGAATCCCGTTGTCAGGTTCGTGGTGACGGTCTCGGCCCGCAGCAGCGTCAGCAGGCAACCCAGACCGGTCGTCAGGACGCCCATGAGAAAGATCGTGATGGCCTGGTAGCTCAGCCGGCGGGGCGAAATAACGCTGTTGAGGTCGGACAGGAGCGTGCCGAACAGACCGAAACTGATGATCCGAGGCCCCATCAGACCCATGATCGGGCTGGTCAGATCGGCCACGAACCCGATGGAGAAGGCGGCCATGATGGCATCCGTCTGGCTACAGCGCAGGGCGAAGAAGACCAGCAGGATCAGCAGCAGGTCCGGCTTGATGTCCGGACGCAGGATGTGGATCACACTCACCGGGCCGGTTTGCAGAATGGAGGCGACCAGGACCAGCACGGCAAACCGAAGCCAACGCATTCAATCACTCCCCACGATCTTGGAGGCGATCTGAAAGCATCCGCGTAAGTCCGTGGACCGGTGGCACCGAAGCAATCGCAAGCTCGTGATTTCCGAAATGCCGTATGAGGAATTCATCCTGGGCCTCTCCATCACCCGGCGGCGCCTACGGTACCGAAGCCGGCTTCAGCACGACCACCTCGCTCAGGGTGGTCAGATCGCACACCGGCCGGACCGTGATATCCCACACCATGGGCTTGTCCACGTCTATCTTGCACCGCACGACTTCGCCCATGACCACAGGGGTGTTGAGGAAGCCGCGCTTCTCGTCCGCGTAGACGATGTCACCGGACTGAACGGCGTAGGTTTGGGGGAGCAGCGGGATGCGCGCGGTGCCGTCGCCCCGACCCTCCAGGAAGTTGTGCACCGTCAGTTTGCCGATACGAGCCGGGATGTGGGAGGTCGAATGAGTAACGAGCTTGACTTTGGCCCCTTTGGTGGAAACGCTGGAGATCGTGCCGATGACGCATTGATCGTTGAGGCGGTCACTGGTGAAGCTCATCACGTACTGGTCGACGGCGACACCGCTGTCCTGGCCTTGATCGATGATCAGTTCGTTCTGTGCCTGTCCGGCGGGGGTGATGACTTTCGCCGGGATGGCCTGCATGCGCTCCAAGCCGGGCTTGGCTCGCAGTCTCGTGAGCCGCTCGATCTGGCTTTGGGCTTCCTGGAGTTGGGCCTGAAGATTGGCACTTCCGTTCCAGAGTTGCTGGTATGCCTGGAGCAGTTCCTCGTGCTCCTTGGGGCTGACATTGCGCACTTGGGTGGTGGTTTGAGAGACGCGCATCACCTCGCTGCCGACCGCCAGCGGCCAGCGGAACACCCGCGCATAGGTGAGCTGCAACTGACCGGCCGCATCCCTCGGGACGAGAAACAGGAAGATCAGCCCTGCCAATAGACCTGAAGCGAAGAGCAATCCCTTTGATGTGCCGGCCCACTTCCGTGTCATAATCGTTGGCCAAAAACAGTGCGAAAACTCGGGCCACTCCATCCCTAGAGCGCCCGTCGGATGCGCCTAATCATACCCCCGGTCGCTGTGGTCCATGGTGTCTTTCCACAGTTCCAGGTTCTCCAGGTACACGCTCGTGCCGCGGGCGACACAACTCAGCGGATCCTCGGCCCGGAAGACCCGCAGCCCGGTCGCGTTCCCCAGTACCTTATCCATGCCCCGCAGCAGCGAGCCGCCACCGCAGATACAAATGCCATTGTCGATCAGGTCGGCCGCCAATTCCGGCTCGGCCCGCTCCAGTGTCGAGGTGACGGCGTCGATGATCTGCGAGACGGGGTCTTTCAAGGCCTCGCGAATCTCTTCGCTGGTGACGACGATCTTGCGCGGCAGGCCGGAGATCGTGTCGCGTCCGGCGATCTCCATCGTCAACTCTTCCTCCAGCGGGGCGGCCGAACCGATCTGGATCTTGACCTTCTCCGCCCGGGCTTCACCGATCAGGAGGTTGTAGGTGCGTTTGAGATGATTGATCACGGCCTCGTCCATATCGTCGCCGCCGACGCGGATCGAAGTGGCCGTGGCAATGTCGGCCAGGGACATGATGGCGACTTCGGTCGTGCCGCCGCCGGTGTCGCAGATCATCGAGGCGGTCGGTTCCGTGATGGGCAATCCCGCCCCGATCCCCGCCGCCATAGGCTCATCCACGAGGTAGACCCGGCGTGCTCCCGCCCGCTCGGCGCTGTCGATTACGGCCCGGCGTTCCACCGCCGTAATGCCGCTCGGCACCGCGATCACCACGCGCGGCCGCACCAGTCCACCCCGGCCGTGGACCTTGCGGATGAAGTAGCTGAGCATCTTCTCAGTGACTTCAAAGTCGCTGATGACGCCGTCTTTGAGCGGACGAATGGCGCTGATCGAGCCGGGGGTCTTGCCCAACATCTCGCGGGCGACCAGACCGACGGCCTCCCCATCATTCAAGACAATGTTAGTCCCTTTTCGGACCGCCACGACGGAGGGCTCGTTCAGGACAATTCCTTTGTCGCGAACACAAACCAGCGTGGTACAGGTGCCGAGATCGATCCCCATATCCATGCTGAAAAAGCCAAGAATTGCGTCCAACAGCACAGGCGACTCCTTTCTGAGACTGCTATTGGATATTGTGACTACCGAACGGCGGTATCGTCAAGGGAATTCCGCTACGGCAGGCCAAAAAACGTGTCGTAACGCGTGTAGCAAGCGTAAGTAACGTATACCGCCGTCGCCAGAAGAACCCCGACCGCCACGGCCAGGATCGCCGTGTACAGGTTACTGGGAGGGGATACCTTTCCCCCGCGTGGTTGAGGCATCGGACTCATAAACGATCAACCTCCTGGTGGCGTGCCCTGGAGGGGCCGCCGCTCTCGGCTTACAGATTCGTGGTCGCCTTGTCGCCCATTTGCGGCTGTGCGCCCGTCTTGACGACGTCGAGGATGCCGACGGCGTTATCCGGCCCGACCTCCAGGATCAGGATATCCGCGACAAACTGGTCGCCGCGCACGAGGTGGAACTTCATGTCCTGGCGGACGCCGGCCGCCGTACCGATGGAGATCTCCACCAGCCGGCTCCGCATGTCCACCGCGGTGACTTGGCCGTTCAAGGCAATGTTCTTGGTCTGCGGGGCAACCATGGCGATCGGTTGCACCGGCTGGGCTGCTGCTCTCGGCTGCACCGTGGTCGGAGGCCGAGTCGCGATCTTGCCGTACTGGGCCAGGTACTGGTTGAGCCGGGTCCCGAGCTCCTGGTTCTCCTGCGTCAACTGGCGGACGCTATCCTGGAGCTGGGCGATGGTTGCTACTCTCTCCAGCAAAGATTGATTGGTCTCCGCCAGATCTTTCTCGCGATTGGTGCGATCGGCCTCCAAGGCGCTGACCTTCTGCTGCGCGGCCTCGTGGAGCGATGCCTGCTGCTTGGCCGTGGCATTGGCGGTCGCCACCCTGTCGTCCATGCTCATCAGTCTCTGCTGCAGCTCGGCATTCAATCTCTTGGCGGTCTCCAGGTCCCCTTGAAGCTTCGCGATTTGCGTATCGCGCTCGCTGAGCTTCGTGCCAAGATCGGCCTTAGTGGCTTCTACAGCCTGTTTTGCCTCCTCCGAAGCTCGGACAGCGCTGTCCCGCTTCTCCTTGGCGGACCGATATTGCGTGTCCGTATCCTTCGCTGTCTTGCGGTAGTTCTCCGCGTTGGCGACGTACGTGACGACAATGCCACTGAGGAACAGGGAGAAGACGGTCAGCAATACGATCAGAACCTTGGTAAGCGTGCTCAAGACAGGCTCCTTTCACCAATCCGCGTGTTCAGCAGTACTCATAAACCCTGCCATATCGGACGTTGGGCTGCGCCGACAAAAAGCTGAAAAAGAAGGGCCTCATATCGGCGAAGGACTCTACCCCAAGTCCTGATATTACATCTGCATAGCATAATTTTACGCTTTGCGTCCCCTAAGGTCAAGTCATTTTTCCCAAATAGCCCAAATAGAAGAGGCTGCTGGTGTGTACAAGCCCTGGGGGATGGGGGAAGTCCACTGTTTCAAATCGACCCGGAGGCTATTTTGCTTGCGCGCGCAGCGAAATTCGAATATCGAAATCCGAAACAAGCACGAATGACCAAAACTCAAAATTCGAAACGGGACTAGGGCTGGCGACAGCGTTTTGGTCATTTGTATTTTGGATTTCGAATTTGTTTCGAGTTTCGAGATTCGAATTTCGGGTTTTGTGAATTTGCGTAAGCAAAGCTGCTACAATGGCTTACATCCTCTTGCTGGTCACGTCTTCTTCAGGGCTCGCCGCAGCACGGCTTTGGCAGCGGCCAGCCGGACGACTTTGGAGGGGTCTTGCAGTAGTTGGGGCAAGTACCTGGCCGGGCGCTCCGTGCCGATCTCTCCGATGGCCAGGGCCGCCAGGATTTTGACACGTTGCTGGCCCTGGGCGTCCATGTCGGCCATAAGTCTCTTCCCGAAGACCGCCAGCACTTCCGCCTCCCCGGCCGAGTCACCCAGTTTGCCCAATTGCTCGGCCGCCGCCAGACGCACCTCCGGGACCGGATCGTCCAGCATCGTGACGATGGCGCTCTTGGCCTCCTCGGTGCCCAGGGCGCCCATCGCTCGGGTGCCGATCACGCGGTCGTCGGCGTAGGTGCTGATGAGCCTCGTCCAGAGCTTGGGGTAGATTCGGGGGTCGCCCAGCATGGCGATGGCCTCGGCGGTCTGCAAAACGACCATGTCCGAGGAGTCGTCCCGCTGCAAGGTCCAATAAAGAAAGCGAATTCCCTCCTGCTGGCCACTCTTGCCGAGCAGCAGGGCGGCGTTGGCCCGCACCGTCTGGTCGTTGCTGGCTACGGCGGTGCAGAGGTCCTGGTAGTACTGGGTCTGTCCCAGCCGGGTCATCGCGTAGCAGGCGGCGATCTTGATATTGGGGTTGGGATCGTTCAGCAGGGGGGCGACGTCGTCTTTGGCCGGGGCGTAGCTCAGGTCTCCGACCGCCAGAATCGCCGCGAATCGGACCGGGACCACCTTATCAATCATGAGCTTGCGGACGTTCGGCATCAGCCGCAGCTCGCGTGTGGAGGCCACGACCTCGACGGCGTTGGCCCGGATTTGCGGCTCGGCGTCGGCTAAACCGTCCAGGATGATCTGCCTGGCTTGGCCCGACAGGTCACCGCTGACCGGCGCCGGGGCAGGCGTAGACGTGGATGAAGGTGTGGATTCGGGCTTGGCCGGGGATCGGGGCGACCGCGCCATCTGCCCGCAGCCGAGTATCGAGAGCATTGTCAGACTGATAATCGTTGTCCAGACCAGTGGACGAGGTGGACCCTGTGGACGACGCGGACACGGTGCCAAGCTCACGCCGGCTGCCGAGTCTATTTCGTCCATGCCGTCCATGAAGTCCATCATGCATTTCCCCGAGGCTTGCCAAGTTCTCGCCGGGCCATCCGGGCCTTGAGCGGCCATGCGAGGGCCGCCGCGAAGATAATCGCACAGCCGTCGGCGAACCATTCGCCGTGCCGACTGTAGAAAGTCACCCTCTTATCTATCGGCAATCGGTCCAGGAACCATCCAGCCATAGCGACTCGGTCCACGCTCCGGCGGGGAAAATCATCGCTGGCTGCGAGATATCCGTCCCGGATGCGGCCGGTGGACTCGATCAGGCAACTGATTCCCGTGTTGACGCTGCGGACGATGGCCAGCCGGTTCTCCACGGCCCGAAAGGCGCAGATCGCCGCATGTTGTGGCAACTCCGTGCTGGGAATCACGCGCGCCGGCTCCTGGTTGAAGCGGACGAACCAGCCGTCGTTGCTGATGTTCACGAGCCAGTCGATTTGCTTGTGGCCCTGCGGATCGAGCGTGAAGTTTCGTCCGACGTACGGAATCGTGTCCTCGTAGCAGATAATGACGCCGAAGTGATAGGGAGTTTGAAGTTTGAAGTTCGAAGTTTGAAGTTCAGAGTCGCTGCTTGAGGCTTCCGGCTTCAGACCTGAGACTCTCTTCGATGCCATCTCGAAGAGGGTGTATCTCGTGCCGTGTTCGAGCGAGTAGTCCGGGTTGTATCCCTTGGGCAGGAACCGCTTGAGTTGCTCGAACAACCAGGGGATTTGCCAGCGGAAGGGGATGTACTCGCCGAACAGGACGAGGTGGATCTTGTCGTAGCGCTGCGGATCGCGCGTGCCGTCCGGCCGATAGAGGTAGGCGGAGTTGTACTGGCCGAGATAGTCCTTGCCCCTGGAATCGCGCCGGATCGCCCCACCATAGCCGCCCACCAGGAGGTAGGCCGTGTCCTTGGCGTGCCCGCACAGGGCTTGGTGGAAGGCCTTATCCTGATCGAGAGGCCCCTTGAGGTCCGGCCACAGGGCGGGATCGAGCAGTCCCTGGACCATCGTCTCCGGCCAGACAATCAACTCCGCCCCGTCGGCTGCCGCGGCTTTGCTCTTGTCCATCAGCTCGGCGAAGATTTCCACACTGGCCTCGTGGCTACGCTTGACGGAGATGGGTACGTTCGACTGTAACGAAGCCACCAGCGGTCCCTCGGTCACGTATTGCCCGGTCTGGCCGAGTCGCCATTGACCGTAGAGCACGGTGCCCGTGACGACGAGAATCGTTGCCACGGCGCCGAAGATCACGATCCTGCCCGAGGGCTCTCGCGGACGGTAGAGCGGGCAGATTTCGGGCTCGTAGGGTGGGTTCTTAACCCACGCGTCCGCCCGATCGATGTGCATAGAACGCGTGGGGTGAGACCCCACCCTACGCAACGAACTGACGAAGAGGATGAGATCGACCAGCAGGCCGTTGACCATCGCCACGACGAATGTGACGCCCGCCGCCCCCAGGATGTCGGCGATCTGGATCATCGCGAGGTTGTGATGCTGGCTGTGGCCGAGAAACCGCCAGAAGAATCCGCCCATCGGGAACCCTTGCAGCCGCTCCCACCCGGCCACCAGGATCGGTAGGGCAATGAATAGCGGAAAGCCCTTGGCCCGGGCAAACCGCACGGCCAGCGCCGGCAGCAACCAAAAGAGCGACAGATAGAGGCACATCGCCAGCCAGCCGATGATCGTGATCGGCACGATCCAGTAGACGCTGACCAGCCAGTACAGGTACCCGACGCCGAAGGCCATCAAGGCCAGCGTGCGGGGCCGTAGCGATGGCGTGCTGGCGAGGGCAAACGGCACGAGCGCTCCCCACGCCAGAAACGACCAGCTAATCGGCGTCTGAATGACGGTCAGCAGGATGCCGCTGAGAACAAAAAGGGACAATATGATGGCGAGAGGCTTCCTATTCCTCAAACGACGATGCCTCCATTCGAACTCCGCTCGTCTTGTCGAGCGGGCTGAGCTTGCTTCCCAGCAGTTTCAGCCGGTCGTTGACTTCCTTGATCGTATAGGGCTGTTTCTTCTGCAGCCGCCCGTTGAGCTTCTTGGTGAATAGCGAGAGCAGCAGCCGGTTCGCACAGAGATGGCGGATCGGGATCCTATTCTCGCTGTAGAGCCATTTCAACTCGGCATCCGCATGCTCTGGCCAGTCCGAAGATCGTCGGTCGGCAGCGGTTGCGCCGCTCGTGTTGGCTGCGTCCGTCGTGCAACGACCTCGGGCCCGTGGCGAGGGCATCCTGCCCTTGTCTTTCGTGGCGAGGGCATCTTGCCCTTGTTCCTCTTCCGCCGGCAAGATGCCGGCGAGACGCAAGGGCGGAACGCCCTCGCCACGCGGCCGCGCAACCGCCACCGATTCTGTCTTCCAGATTTCGGGTAGGCCCTCAGACTGTGCGATTCGCTCTTTCGCGGCCTGGACGTAGGTCTCGGAGATGTCAATGCTCGTGTAGGTGCGATTGAGCTTGTGGGCAACGGCAGCGGTGGTGCCTGACCCGCAGAAGGGATCGAGCACCCAGTCACCCTCGTTCGAGCTGACGCGGATGATACGCGCGAGCAGGCTCTCGGGCATCTGGCACGGGAAGCCCGTTCGCTCGATGAAGGTGCCACAGACGCGCGGGTACTCATTCCACACGTCGTCCGGCATCTTGCCGGCGGGATTGGCCCGCTTGTCGCTGTACTTCTTCTGTCGATCCGAGATCACGCGCACTATCTCATCGTGAAAAACGAAATTCTTCGCGTCTCTTACGAAGTAGAAGATGTGCGTGTGCGAGCGGGCGAACTTGCTTTTCAATTGTTGGCCGAACGAGTAGTGCCAGATGATCCAGTTGCGCATCGCGAGCCCCTGCTCGTCGGCAATAAGCTTGATGTTGGCCGCGTATTCGTCCCCAATGGCGATGTAGAACGACCCGTGCGGTTTGAGCACGCCCACGCATGCCCCGATCCAGTCCCGCGTCCACGCCAAGTACTTGTCGCTGGCCTTGTCGTCGTGGTACTTGTCGTATTTGTATCCGATATTGAACGGTGGATCGGCGAAGATCAAATCGGCGAACGGTTCCTGCGCTCGTCGCAGAATCTCGACGCAATCCCCGCACAGAATCTGATTTCTGAGCTCCTGCATGGGCGTATTCTATAGCCGTCCGACTGCTTGGCAAGCGGCAATCGCTCGTGCCGGCTGTTCCACGAGAGGTCGATCTGGACTTTGCGGGTGCGGCGGCGGCGTACTTTGCCTCCCGTGATCTCATGGTTGGGACACAGACCCAGCCAGGAACTGAAGTGCTTTTCCGTGGCAAAGCGGCTCATCTCCGTGCCGCATTCGCTCACGACCGTCTGCGCCGTCATCGCGTCGATACCGGGCAGGGTCGTCAGATCGACGCCCGTCACTTCACACAAGCGTTCCCGCAGATCGAAATGCGCCTGGTTCTTGCGGCGTTTGCCCGGCGGAGCCGGGGGCAGGTCTTTCGGATCGCCGTGGGAATCCAGCGTCTTCATGTACGCCTCAATCTCCTGATCGCAGGCTTCGATCTTCTGCGGATAGATGTCATAGAGCTCCACCGCCTGCCGCAAGGTGAAGAGATGCTCCGGCCGCCAGTCCCCCGTCAGGGCCTTCGCGATCGTCTCTTCGCTGCTCTGGACCAACGGATGCTTGAGCTTGGCCAACTCCACCGGGTTCCGCTCGCCCTGGAGAATCGCCCGCACGATCTTGAGCCCGGTGACTCCCGTCAGATCGCTGAGCACCTTGTGCAATTGCAGATTCATCTGTTCCAGCGATTTGTGCATCAGTTGAATCTGCTGCGCCGCCATCTCTACCAAGCCCTTGCGATGCCGCCAGTAGCTGCGCAGCACGCAGATCGCATCCGGCGGACGAAACGCCCGCGCCAGCAGGCCAACGCTATGCAACTCCTGCAGCCATTGACAATCCTTCACGTCCGTCTTGCGGCCCGGCAGGTTCTTCGCTTGGCGGGCATCGACCAGATACACGTCGATGCCGTTCTCTTCCAGCACCTGCGCCACCGGAATCCAGTACACTCCCGTCGATTCCAGCGCCGCCGTGTCGACGCCACAGGCCTGGAGCCATTGGGCCAGCGCCTGCAAATCGGGCGTCAAGCAGCCGAAGCAATGAACCGGCTGCGGGTCGCGATCCGCCGGGACCGCGACGTAGTGGCACTGCGAGCAGAGCGAAGCAATCTCCATCGCACGATTCCTGACGTGCGCTCGCTGTGGATTCAGCGTCAACGGGTATTCGGGTCGGCTGGGGCCGGCTGCTTGTCCTTGTCGGGGCGTTTGTTGTCCGCCCGTGCGTCCAGCCGCTTCTTGACTTCATCCAACTCGTCCGTGAGCTTCTTCGTGTCTTTCTTCAGGTCGTCAACGACCTTCCGCAGCTCGATGACCTCCTCCGGCACCAGTTTCTTCTGTTCCTGCAACTTGGCTAGGGCATCCTTCGCGGCGCGCTCAACGTTATCTCGCGGCGTGTCCTTCGCGAACGTCCGAAGGATCGCGATGGCCTTGGGATCGCCCAGAGTGCCCAAAGCGCGGATGGCCCCGGCCCGGACGTTTCGATCCGGATGGTTGACGTAGCCGGCGAGAAGCTCGCGCACATCGGTCCTGTCCTCTTCGTTGCGAGCGATATATGCCAGAGTGTCGAGGGCTTGAGCGAACCGCCACCTGGGCCAATCGCCATTAAGGGTCTTCAACTCCCGACTCAGTGGCCGGATGAACTGAGGCTCGTCGAGGCCCCGGATTGCTCCCACCGCCGCCGCGGCCAGGCAATTGCGGTACGACTCCGCTTTCAGATACCGGATGATCAAGGCGTAGCCCTCCGCCGTGTGGTACCGGCCCAGACTCTCAATCGCCGCCGCCAGGATCTCCGGGTTCTTCTCCTTCTCCAGGATGCGCTCCATCGCCGCTAGGCTTTCGGGCCGGTAGAACCCTCCAACATCTTGTACCACCTCCAGCCGGATGCGGGCGTCCTTTTGTTCCAGCGAGGCCGACAAAGCGTCGAACGCCTCATCCGTATGGATGTCCCGCAGGGCTCGCGCGGCTGCCCGGCGGACGCCCCAGAAGGAGTCCTTGTTCAGGCACGTCTGCAAATGCGAGACGGTCTTCTTGTCCTTCTTCCCCTTGAGAGCCTCCATCGACAGCAGCCGTCCGACGACATCGTTCTGATCGGCCAGTTGTGCGTAGAGCATATCCGTCGGTGAGTCGAAGGTGACCTGCGCCAGCAGGCCATACTCGGGATCGAAGCGGACGATCTTCGGCTCCTTTTCCAGCGGGAAATAGAAATCGTGCTCCTTCTGGTCAATCGTGATGTCCTTATCGACGGGCTTGCCGTCGATCACGAAGCGCAGCTTCGTGTGCAGATGAAAGAGCAGGACATCGTTGCCGACGTTCTGCGTCTGCTTGATGGAGACCTTAGCGAGCTTGTCTGTGCCGAACCATTTGTAGCTGATGGACAGCTTCGGGAAGCCCGCGTGATAGATCCACTGGTCGAAGAATTGGTCGAAGGACCGGCCGGACAATGCCTCCACGACCGAACTCAGGTCCGGCGTCTGGACGCAGCACAGGGCGTTGCGCTCCATGTAGGTCTTGATGCACTTGCGATAGAGGTCCTCGCCCAGTTCGCAACTGAGCATGCGCAGGACCCAGCCGCCCTTGGAGTAGGACCGATAGTCGAACTGCTCCATAGCATCGCCGTAGCCTCGCCAGACGATCGGCTTTTCCTCGGGCCGGTCACGAAGGATTCCCTGGGCCGTCTGATAGAGCTTGTAGAGCAGGGAATCCCGGCCGTTCCGGTGGCCGTCATAAAGCATCTCATAATAGGTCGCGAAGCCTTCGTTCAGCCACAGATGACTCCAGTCCTTGCACGTCACGTAGTCGCCGAACCATTGGTGGACGAGTTCGTGGGCGACCAGCCCGTGGCTGGAACGGATGTTCTCGGTCTCCTCGGTGAACAGCGTATTGTCGGTGAGGATCGTCAGGGTCGTATTCTCCATTCCCCCGGCGACGAAGTCCCGGACCACGACCTGGGAGTATTTGTCCCAAGGATACGGAATCCCGATTTCGCTCTCGTAGAAGGCCACCATGTCCGCCGTGCCTTCGAACGAGCTTTTCGCCAAGCCGATGGACGAGGCGGGCGTGTAAAAGGCCAATGGCACATCCTTATGCCGCGACTCGATCTTCGCGAACCGCCCGGCGGCCAGGGCGATCAGGTAGTTGACGTGGGGCTTGCCCTGGAGCCAGGTGACCGCCTTGAGGCCCGTATTCGGATCGGTTCTCTCGCTTACCATGCGGCCGTTCGACAGGACCGTCATGTCCTTGGGCACGCGGCAGGTCACCTCCGACGTGGAACGCTCGTTGGGATAATCGTAGCTGGGGAACCAATAGGGCGCTTCATGTGACTCGCCCTGGGTGAACAGGTGCATGTCCTGCTCGCTGTATCCCAACTCCGGCGTGCGAAAGTACAGTCCTCTCTTGGGTTCGGCCTCGTACGTGATAACAACCGTGGTCTCCTGGCCCGGTGGGATCGGCTGGCGAAACGTGATCGTGATCTTCTCGTCGGTTACGCCGTGATCCGCGACCGCCGCCCCGGCGGATACCGAAGAAACATGGAGATCCATCGCGTCGAGCGTCAGTTCCCGGAGCTCCTTGGCGATGGGGGCGAACCGAATGCTGGTGACGCCCTTGATCGTGCGGGCCTTGAAGTCCGGCGTGATGTCGATGGCGACGTGCAGGATATCCACCGTGCGGTCCGGTGCGTATTTGCGCTGCACGTAGGACCCGCTTCTCTGTTCCGGCGCCATCACCAGCCGGGCGCACTGTAGCAGATCGGCTTCCTCCACGGACACGCCGCGAGCCACACCGGCCAGTAGAACCGCAAACACCAAGACACCAGTCCTACGAACGATGCTCATTTCTCACCTCCTTCACCCGCCTCGGGCAATCGCAGCACCGTCCGGATGAAATCCACGGTCAGCCGCTGGTAGTGGATTCCGCCGATGCCGTGACGCGACTTGGGATAGATCATAAGCTGAAACTTCTGGTCCGCCTCCTGCAAGGCGTTGATGAATTTGAACGTGTTCTCCACGTGGACATTGTCGTCGATCTCCCCGTGGAGGAGGAGCAGTTGCCCGTGCAGGTCCTTGGCCGCCTTCACGACCGAGGTTCGTTCATAGCCCTCAGGATTGTTCTGGGGCGTGTCCATGTACCGTTCCGTGTAGATGGAATCATAGAGATGCCAGTCCGTCGGCGGCGCTCCGGCGATCCCGCCGGCGAACTCCTTGCTGTGCGTCAGGGCGTACGCGGTCATAAAGCCGCCGTAGCTGTGGCCGCTCATGCCGATTCTGTCACCGTCCACGTAGGGTTGCTGCTTGAGCCAGCGGATGGCCTCCTCGATGTCCTTGAGTTCCTGGACGCCCAACTGTTTGTACGCAGGCCACGCCGAGCAGGCCCCTTTGCCACTGGCGGTGCGCGGATCGCAGAGGAATACGAGCATTCCCATCTGGGCCAGCATCTGGTCGTGAGCATGGCCGTTTTGCCACGAATCGGAGATGGTCGGCATGTGGGGGCCGGCGTACGTCATGAACCACACCGGATACTTCTTGCTGCCGTCGAAATCGGGGGGCTTCAGCAGGCTTGCTTCGAGCTCGAAGCCGTCCGCCACCTTGATCTGGAACTGCTCATACACGCCGAAGCGGTACTCCCGGCGCTCGTAGACCGGATTCGTGTCCAGCATGCGGATCTTCGTGCCATCGCCGGCATACAGGGCCACTCGGGTCGGCGTGCTCGCGTTGCTCCACCGGTCGATGTAGTATTTGCCGGTAGGACTGAGGCTGACCTCATGCCGGCCGCCGGATTTCGTCAAGCGTTCCAGCGCGTTACCGTCCAGCTTCACGCGGTAGAGGTTCTCCGCGATGGGCGAGTCCTTTGTGCCGACAAAGTACACCCAACCATTCTTCTCATCGACATGGTGGACCTTGCGGGCCTCCCACTCACCACTCGTGACGGCGTGCTTGAACTTGGCATTCGGATCGTATAGATAGAGGTGATTCCATCCCGTGCGCTCGCTGGAGAGTAAGAAGGACCCATCGGCAACGCTCGTGGCGAGGGCATCTTGCCCTTGTTCTTTCGTGTCGAGGGCGTCCCGCCCTCGAATCGCGGGCAGGATGCCCGCGACACGTGAGCTGTCGGCGAGAAATCGGAGCGTCTCCGGCGGTTCGACCCAGGCCTTCGTGGTCTCGCGCAAGAGCCGCTTCGGCTCGCCGCCGTCCTTCGACACGATGTTGATGTCGAGCCACGTTTGGGCCCGATCCTGCACGAAGAAGTACACCCTTTCACTGTCCGGCAGCCAGCCGGCCCCGGTGATCAGGTAGTTGCCCTCGGTATATTGGCCGAGATCGGCCCACTTGACCGGCCCGCCTGCGACGGATACCACGCCCAGCCGCACCTTCGGGTTGGGCTCGCCGGCTCGCGGATAGGCGGTAACCTCGGTCTGCTGCTCCTGGGGCACGTTGTTCACGATGGTGAACTTGGGCACCGGGGCGTTGTCGGTCCGATAGAAGGCGATCGCGGACGAATCCGGACTCCACCAGAAGACCTTCCACTGTCGTGAGAAGACTTCCTCGAAGTAGACCCAGTCGGCCTCGCCGTTTCGGACCGTTCCGCCGCCATCCGTGGTCAATGCTCGTTCGGTCTGCGTCGCGACGTCCACCACGTACAGGTTGCCCTCGCGCACGAAGGCCACAAATCGTCCCTGGGGATCGAAGGTCGCGTATTTCTCTTGGCCCGGGCTACTCGTCAGCCGGACCGCGGTGGCCCCGTCGATGGTCGCATAGTAAAGGTCGTTCTCGTAGTCAAGGAGGACCGCGCTGTGGCCGGGGTCCATCGCAAACGAGGTGCTCTTGGACAGCGACTCCGCATCCTTCTTACGCATGGCCGGCAGCCGCTTGAGGCCCTCGGCCAGCTTATTGGGATCGACGAACAGAACGGAGCGGCCGCTGGCGGCGTCTACCTGGTACAGCCTGCCGTCCCGGACCTGAAGATAGTGCTCGCCATCCTCCAACCAGGTGAGGCCCGAGACCGGCGAGCCCCCGAAGTCCACCTTATGCTGGGGTCCATACACCGTCTCGAAGGTGATGGGCTGGTTGGATTTGCGTTTTTCAGGCAGCGGCCGGACCGACCCGAGCGTTATGGGCACGTAGCAGTTCAGCCTGACGATAGGGTATTGGTCGCCCTGGCGAAGCGACGGCAGCAGCCTGCGGACACGCGGACTCCTGCCGGCGCGCGGATCAAGCAGCCTGACGATCCTGCCGCCCAGGTCCTGCTTGGTCTTCACGAGAATGGTACCCGCCTCAAACCGCCGGGTCTCTTTGCTGAGTTCGGTTCTTAGCCGTGGAGACTGTTTCCTTGTGGCGTCCCCGCCCTCGGGGGTGATCCCAGCCGAGGGCGGCTGGGCTACATGGTGGATTTCCACCTCAAGCTCGATATCTTCGCGCAACTCGTCCACCTGTGCTCCCATCCGTTGCAGATGCTCGGTGAGCGTGTGAAGCTCGGCGGGGAAGAGATAGGCGTAGGGTCGGTCGCTGGATCGTCCAGCGGACAGGGGGGCACACAGCGCGCAAATCAGCAGCACGCTGCCCAAGGTCACAGTTCTGCGAGCGCCTGGGGACACCGCGGGTCCTTTCATGACGACCGTAAACAATGATCCGCTCGAAGGCTAAAACCAGGCGTGGTGAGATCGGGTGGCAGCCTCAAGCGCAGCTTGGGGATGGTCGTGTCGCGGGCATCCTGCCCGCGATTCGAGGGCGGGACGCCCTCGACAC
>Ga0315280_10000611_pt1 | contig 66207 bp, 61 predicted proteins | sample YL17G06_40_MG_FD_203697 | JGI IMG/M metagenome (GOLD analysis project Ga0315280, IMG submission 203697) | Sediment microbial communities from Yellowstone Lake, YNP, Wyoming, USA - YL17G06_40 | ecosystem: Environmental > Aquatic > Freshwater > Lake > Sediment | place: USA: Wyoming | collected... | reverse complement strand
TCTGGTCAGGCTAGCCTGTGGTCCAGGACGATGTCCTGGTGGTGTGGGATTTGCTCTGCGGGAGAGAGACCAGCTACCTCAATCCCGGTTTTTTTTCGCGGCAAATTCTGGCTGCGGGAAAAATTTGTCCAACATCGTTAAAAATCTGCCCGAAATTTGGATGCTGGTGGTGTGCCCAGAGACGGAAAAAGTTAAGTTGTTGAAACTGAAGCTGTTTGAGAAAATCTGTTGAGGAAGCGGGAATTTTTTCCGCGTCGCGGAATGATGATTAAGTGTTTAGCGCGGACGATTCTTTTTGCTTTGCTTTTTTGGAGTTAAGAAATTCCGCGCTATTGGTCTGCCCAAAATCCGAATTTTTGATTCCTAATCCCGATTCGCGAATCCCGCGCCAAAGGAATAGCGAGATTTTAAAAGATAAGAAAAGATTTGACACAAAAAAGCAGGTGTGATATAAATAACTGTCTAATAGCACGGAATTTAGCTGGGGAAGGAAAGAGCAATATGGCACAGGAATCAGAGCGTAAGGTAAAGGGCACCTTTTTGGTTGCGCTGGCAATGATCGTCAATGACCAGAAGCAGGTTGACTGGAAAGGCCTGACCCGGATTACGGAACAGGACCTGATAATTCTCAAGGAACGGATAATGGCCTCGGGCTGGTATGACCTTGACTTTTACGACCGGGTTGGAAGCGCGGTTTACAAGATTGCGGGCAAGAACCGGCCGGAAGGAGCTGTGCAGTTTGGCGAGGGCATAATGTGGAAGGTTCTGAACAAAATCTACGGGAGCAGCCTGGTAAGGAATGATCCGGATCGAGCGCTCACGGGATTTGCCCTCTTGTACAAGGGAACCTTTTTCAATACCGGCGAGGCGGAATACAAAAGCACGGATCAGGGCGGGGTTTTCAAAATTTCGGACCCGAATGGGATTCCCACCCAGGAGTCATTCGTGCCGATGATCAAGGGCCTGCTGATCAGGATCGCCCGGGAGAATAACGCGAGAAATGCCAGAGTGGAAGGCGAGCAGGATGACCAGCTTTTCCTCCAAAAACTCAATGCTTTTAGTTACCAAATCTACTGGGACAAGAAGTAGAAAAAAGCATCATTGGTAATAATTGATTGCCCTTGTCACCGTGGGTCGGCGCGGCTTTTTGGGGGAACGGGCCTGCTTTTTTCAGCGCGTGGAACGGAGGGGAAGCGCGATGTTCGGCCAACATCCGTTTTCGCCCCTCGCACATTATCAGCATCTCGGTATTTTGGGACTAGGTATGCGGAACTGCTTTGGGGGCGACTTCGTGGGTGGTGATGAATTCCATTGCCCGGTTAAAAATTCCCTTCGGGTCCAGGCAATAGATTTCTCTGAGCATTGCGGGAGCGCCGTGCTCGACGAATTTGTCAGGGATGCCGATCCTCCTGATTTTCACCCAGTCGATGCCCCTGGCCTCAAACAGTTCCATAACACCGGAGCCGAATCCTCCGGCAAGAACATTTTCCTCAACCGTGAGCACGCCCGGGCAGCGCTCAGCCAGAGAGACCAGCAGCTCCTCATCCAGCGGCTTTGCGAACCTGGCATTAACCACGCCGGCCTGGACGCCTTTTGCGGCAAGCATCTCTCCTGCGGCTTTCGCGGCCAGGACCGTGTTTCCGATTGCGATTATTGCGAGGTCTTTTCCTTTGCTCAAAAGTTCGGCCTTGCCCAACGCAAGGGGCTTCAGCCTTGAGTCCAGCTCAACTCCTGCTCCCCTGCCCCGCGGGTAGCGAATTGCGACCGGGCCGTTTATTTCGGTTGCGGTCTTGAGCATATGCTGAAACTCGTTCTCGTCCTTGGGCGCCATTATGACCATATTAGGCAGGGAGCGGAGATAAGAGAGGTCAAAAAGTCCCTGGTGGGTTGGCCCGTCTTCGCCCACGATCCCGGCTCGGTCCAGGCAGAAAATAACCGGCAGGTTCTGGATACAGACATCGTGGAGAATCTGGTCGTAAGCTCTTTGCAGGAAAGTTGAGTAGATTGCGACGATTGGCCGCATACCCTCGCAGGCCAGGCCGGCGGCGAAGGTCACGCAGTGCGGCTCGGTGATTCCCAGGTCAAAAACCCGTCCCGGAAAGGTTTCCCTCACCTTGTCCAGCCCGGTTCCCTGGGCCATTGCCGCGGTGATGCCCACCAGCTTAAGGTTTTCCTCAAAAAGCCGAACCATCGTCTGAGAGAAAACCTCGGTGTAGGTCGGGATGTGCGAGAGCTTTCTTCCGTTTCCGGTCTTCAGATCAAACGGCCCGATGCCGTGGAAGTCAATCGGGTTTTCCTCCGCGTAACTGTAGCCTTTGCCCTTTTTGGTCAGCACATGGATAAGGATCGGCTCGTCAAGCAATTTGGTCCGGCCCAGGTGATAAATCAGCTGGCGGATATTGTGGCCGTCGATGGGGCCGATGTAGTGATAGCCGAACGCTTCAACCAGCATACCTGGCGTGAAGAACCCGAGCAGGCTCCTTCGCCAGCGCCGGTTGATATTACTGAGCTTGACCTGGACCCTTTTCGGAAGCGGACGAGCTAATTTCCGCAAAAATCGTGTAACGCGGAAAGCGCGGGGCCCCGCGAAAGCCCGGCTCAATTGCCGGCTGATTGCGCCCACGCTCGGCCCGATGGACATCTCGTTGTCGTTCAGGATGACGATCAGATTATCCAGGGTGCGCTCCAGGCTGCTCGGGGTCTGGTTGAGGGCTTCCAATGCCTGGCCGCCGCTCAAGCCGCCGTCGCCGATGATGGCAATGGCCTTGCCGCTTTTTCCCAAAAACCTCAGGGCTTCGGCCATTCCCAGCGCGGCTGATATTGAGGTTGAGGCATGGCCGGTTCCGAAGGAATCGTATTCGCTCTCGTCGCGGCGGGGGAATCCGGAGGGGCCGCGCATCTGCCGGATATTCTTGAACTCTCTTTTTCTGCCGGTCAGGATTTTATGCGCATAACACTGGTGGCCGACATCCCAGATGAGCTTGTCTTCCGGCAGATCAAAGACATAGTGGAGCGCGATGGTGAGCTCAATCACTCCCAGGCTGCTGGCAAGATGGCCGCCGGACTCGGAGATGGTGGAAAGGATTTCGTGCCGAATCTCCTCGGCAAGCCGCTCGAGCTGATCGATGGTCAGCCGCTTTAAGTCTTTGGGGCTGTTGATTCCGTCCAGAACCCTTTTCCTGGTCTCACTCATTTCAAAATTCCCGGTCAACTATCCAGGCTGCGATTTTTCGGAGCGGCTCGGCCCGGTCGGAAAAGCCTTTTATAAATTCAGCGGCTTGATCAATCAAACTTCGGGCTTTCTGCTCCGATTTCTTTAGACCAAAAAGATTAACATAAGTTGCCTTTTTTAGTATTTTATCCGAGCCCGGGGTTTTGCCAAAATTCTCGCCCCCTTTGAGGTCAAGGATGTCGTCCATTACCTGGAAGGCAAGCCCGATTTTCTCGCCGAAGCCGGAGAGCGCGTTCAAAAAATTCTTTTCCGCTCCCCCAAGCCTCCCGCCGATCACAACCGAGGCGCGGATCAAGGCCGCGCTCTTGTGCAGGTGGATGAACTCCAGGTCTTTTTCCGCGTAAGGCTTGCCCTGGGTCTCCATATCCATTGCCTGGCCGGACACCATACCGGAAAGACCCGCGGCAGAGGCCAGGTCCCAAATCGCCCGGAGTACGATTTGAGCCGTAAAGCCGGATTCCGAGCCTGCCTGGGCCATAAGCGCGAAAGCCTCGGCCTGGAGCGCATCTCCGGCCAGGATGGCGATCGATTCCCCGAACAGCTTGTGGCTGGTGGGCTTGCCCCTCCTGAGATCGTCGTTGTCCATCGCGGGCAGGTCGTCGTGAATCAGGGAATAGGTGTGAAGCATCTCGATCGCGGCCGCGAAAGGCAAAGCGCGGGCAAAATCATCCCGGAAAACCTCGTACCCGGCTAAAAGCAGAATCGGCCTGAGCCTTTTGCCGCCCCCGAAAACGCTGTACCGAACCGCTTGATGGATCTTTTCCGGGTACTGGTTTTCGTCCGGAAGATACTGGTTCAGGGCATCATTGATCAGGGTTTTTCGCGCCTCAAGATATTTTTGCAGATCAAGGCTCAATCAACCTCATCCTCCCCGGCCCGCTCCGGCTCCTCAGACAACTCCTCCATCTTCAGCTCCCCCTGCTCCGAGATCAGCGTTTCCACCTTCTTTTGCGCCTGTTCGAGGAATTTTTTGCATTCCCGGACCATCTTGACGCCGGTCTCAAATTCCTTGAGCATCTGCTCCAGGCTGAGTTCGCCGGAATCAAGCCTTTCCACAATCTGTTCCAAGTCGGAAACAGCCTGCTCAAATTTGAATTTTTTGCCTTTTCTGGCCTCTCCCATGGCAAAGTATGATTTTAACAGCATCGCCGGAAGCGTCAACAGAGAGCGAATTTTATATTTGACCGCGCAAATTTTTAAGATAAAATCAAAACAGGATGGACATTAAAAACGAAATTGCAAGCCGGGGTCGAGAGTTTGCGGGGTTGATTGAAACTGCTCTCGCGGAAAACCTGGAGAAATTGCAGACTGCCGCGCAGAAAATCGCGCGGGCCGTTGAGCGGGGAAACAAGATTTTTTTCTTTGGCAACGGCGGCAGCGCGGCAGAGGCTCAGCATTTCGCGGCTGAGTTTGTCAACCGGCTGGTCCTGGAAAGAAAGCCGCTTCCTGCCATCGCGCTCACCACCGACAGCTCGATTCTGACCAGCATCGGAAACGACCGCGGGTTCGACGAGATTTTCTCGCTCCAGCTCAGGGCGCTGGCCAAAAAGGGCGATATTGCTTTCGGCATTTCCACCAGCGGCACCTCCCCAAATATCATTCGGGCCTTGGAGACTGCGGGTGAGATGGGCTTGTATCGAATTGGTCTTGCCGGCATGGCCGGCAAAAAAATCGGCGAGTTCTCCGAGCTCTGCTTCTGGATAAATTCGAGGAGCACGCCCCGGATTCAGGAGATTCATCTTTTGTTCGGCCATATTCTTTGCGAAATGACGGACTTGCTTCTGTTCGGAGAAAAAAAGTGAAAAAACGACGGCCGCGCTCAATCCCGCCCATTGATCCGAGCGGAATAAAAACCACCTCCTTGCTGAGAACCAAAAGGAAGGTGAGGGTAAAAGATTTCGCGCGGCCAACTCCCCCGGCATCCAGCTTTGCCAAATTCTGGAGCCGGGGAATCCCGGAAATCCTGGCCGGAGCCGATCTTAAAAAGCTCGCAAAAAACATCGCAGCCGCGCATCGCAGGAAAAAGCAGGTGATTTTGGCAATGGGCGCGCACCCGATCAAGGTGGGCCTAAGCCCGCTGATTATCGATTTTATGGAGCGCGGCATCATAACCGCGCTGGCCGGGAACGGCGCGGTTGCGATTCACGATTTAGAGATTGCGCTTGCAGGCGTCACTTCGGAAGAAGTTGAGAGCTCGATTGAAAACGGAAGCTTCGGCGCGACCCGCGAGAGCGCGGATGCTTTTCGAAAAGTTGCGCTAAGTTGCACGAGCGAGGATATTGGTTTCGGCGAGTCGCTGGGCGATTACATTCTCGGGGAAAAACCTGCTCGCGAGAACTTGAGCATTTTTGCGCGGGCGAGGAAGCTGGGCATAGCGGCCACGGTTCACATCGCCATCGGCACGGATATTGTCCACATCCATCCGGGTCTGGATGGCGCGGGGCTGGGAAGAGGCAGCCTTCTCGATTTCAGGATTTTCGCCTCGGCCGTGAGCCGGCTGGAGCAGGGCGTGTTTATAAACCTGGGCTCAGCCGTCATTATGCCCGAGGTTTTCCTGAAGGCGCTCAGCCTGGCGCGAAACCTCGGCAACAAGGTTGAGCGGTTCACCGCGGCCAATATGGACTTCATTCCGCATTACCGGCCCCGGGTGAATGTGCTTGAACGGCCGACCAGCAAAGGCGGCCATGCGATCAACCTGATCGGCCATCACGAGATTATGCTGCCGCTTCTTTTTGCGGGCGTGCTCGAGGAGCTCAAAGGAGTGAAGAGATGACCGAAACCGCGGCGGCGAAGAAGAGGCGGATTCTGGTGGTTGATGACGCGGAACTGTTCCGGGCCGCGATGGAGGAGACCCTTGAAAAAGAGGGATTTGAAGTTTTGACCGCGAAGGACGGTCTGGAGGCGGTGCAGTCGGTCAAACACGAGCTTCCCGATCTGGACCTCGTGCTGCTTGACCTTCTTCTTCCCCACTTGACCGGCTTCGAGGTACTGAAGCAGATCCGGGAAGGCAAGCTGGGAAAAGACTTGCCGGTGCTTGTTATCACGGGCGTGTTTAAAAAAGCGTCGCAGATAGACCAGCTCCGCCGTCTCGGCGCGACCGGCTATATGACCAAGGACTCCAAGCCGGAAGAAATCGTGCGTCGGATCAAGTCATTGCTGGGGATGATTAAGGATGAAGCTGGCGCCAAGGCTGGAGAGGCATGGCTGGAAGAGATTGAAAAGATTGACCGGGCGGAATTTCTCGGCCGCACCGAGGTGTTTAAAGGAGTGGATCGTCCGCTCCTGGAGAGGGTTTCCGCGAGCCTTGAGGAAGTGTCGCTTGATAAGGACCAGGTGATGTTCAGCGAGGGCGAGGAGGGGGACAGCTTCTACATCATCGTCAAAGGCACGGTTAGGGTTGTGAAGAGCGGGGAGGCCAAGGAAGAGGAAGTGCTGGCGCTTTTGGAACCGGGCACGAGTTTCGGCGAGATGGCGCTGGTCGAGAAAGAGACGAGAAGCGCGACGGTTATCGCGAACGAGCCGGCCAGAGTTCTGCGGATGAAAAAAGATGATTTTGAGCGGCTTTTGTCGGGCAGCAGAGAGCTTTCGCTCCAGGTTTACAAAAATTTCGTTCAGCTTTTGTCGGCAAGACTGCGCAAGACCAGCGAAAGCCTGACTTTCTCTCGAGCTTTGCTCGAAGAATTGCGAAAAACCTAAAATCCCCGCGGCCGGCTAAAATGGACCAGGCGGAATTAAAGAAAAAAATTTCCAGCCTCACCGAGGAGCAGATTCTGGAAAAACTGAGGGCGAGAAGGCCGGCGCGAATTACCGAACAGGGGCTTAAGCCCTCCGCGGTGCTGGTTCCGCTGATTTTCCATGAAAAAGGCTTGTGCCTTTTGGTTGAGAAAAGGAGCAGGAGTGTGAATGCGCACAAGGGAGAGATATCGTTCCCTGGAGGGGTGATTGAGCCGGGGGAGAGTGCGGTGGGCGCGGCGTTGCGGGAGATGCGGGAAGAGACCGGTGTGGCTCAGGAAAAAATCCGCATTCTGGGCGAACTTGACGAGATTGTGACCATCACCGGCTTCAGCATACGGCCGTTTGTGGCCCGGATTGAATGGCCGGTGCATATTCATCCCAATGAAAGCGAGATTGAAAGCGTTTACATTCTGCCGCTTGCGGATTTCCTGGACCCGGAGCGTTTCAAGGAGGAGTGCTGGCGGAGAGGGAATGAGGATTATCCGGTGTATTTTTATGCGCTGGATGCGTGCACGGTTTGGGGAGCGACTGCGAAGATAACCAAAAATTTGATTGACAGAATATCTTCTGATATTCTTGTCTAAAATGTCATCTGATTCTTCAAGCGGCCGCGCAATCGCGGTCATCCGAAAATTTTTCTCACCCAAGTCAGATTTTTTTTGTTACCTGATTATTTTCACTCTGGTGTCCCTGCTGTTCCTTCCCATTATTATCTCAGGCAAGACTACTTTGATTCCAGAGTATGATGATTTCGGCGAGTGGATGCTTTATCCCGAATTCATAAAACAATGCTTTCGCAGCGGTTATTTCCCTCTCTGGTGTGAAGGTCTGTATTCCGGCCTCGATTTCGTAGGCTGGGGCCATTCCTCATCTTTTTATCCTCTAACCTTTTTCTTTCAGCTATTCCAATATGCCAAAGCCGCGCCTCTGAACCAGTATTTGCATTTTTTGATCGGCGTCTTTGGCTTCTTTTTCCTGTCCCGGACGATCAACTTAAGCAGAGAAAGCGCCTTGATAAGCTCTATAGGATATGGTTTTGCCTATCTCATATTGGTGATGATGTTAAACCATATCCCGGGAATTGCCGGCACGGTTTTTATACCATGGGCATATGCTTTAAGCCTGAGGATGCTGAAAAGCCCCCGAATCTCGACCTTCGCCATGTTAACTGTGATTCTTGCGCTGCAGCAACTGGGAGGAGACTTTGAGCTTTTCGCTCTTCAAAACCTTTCCTTATTCCTCCTGATGGTCTTGCTCTATCTCCGCGGCCGCTCCGATTTTCAGCCGCGCCTCAGAGGATTCCTCCTGTTATTATTGGCCTTGACCTTCGCGGGCTTGCTTTCTTCTATCACGCTTTTTCCTTCGTTCACCAGCTATTCCCAGAGTTATAGAATAATGAATTATACTTACCATTATTATGTCAGCTCCCGCGGCGCTGAGGTTTACCTTTATGTTCTTATCTGGGGGTCTGGCTTTGTTTCTCCCATTTTTTGCTGGTTTTTGTACCACGGCGTCAGAAACGCCAGAACACCGGTTTATTTTTCATTTCTTTTAATATCTCTATTTTTCTTATTGAATGGAATTAACTGGTTTACTTATTTTTCTCCCTTATATTTCATGCCGATCTTGAACAAAATGCCGTCACGGGGAGCCTCTTTATATATATTTCTAATATGTCTCTTTGTTATTTTCGGGGCAGGGGTTGAGGCTTATTCCCGAAGTCATTCACCGAGATACTTCAAAACGATCATACTATTGAGCGCGGCTGAGATGGTCTTCTTTGTTCTAATCTATTATCGTCTTGTGCCTCCTTTTAAGGCCTGGACCGGCGAATACCAAGACCTGTGCCTCGGTTATTTATTGTCCCGGCGAATTATTGCGATCTTCCTGATTGTTTGTTTTATCATCCTGATGGCGACGATATGCCTATCATCTTTTTCACGACTAAAGAACAAGCGGATTCTGGAATTTTATCTCGCGGCAGAATTCCTCATAACCGGATTCTGTCTAGTTCCCCGCCATCCTGGAAACATTATGGAGTTCGATCCGGAATATTTGAATTTCCTGTCAACGATAAACCCCCGGGAATACCGGATCCAAAGCGTTTTTCCCGCGGACCTGTGGTACCGACTAAAAATTCCAATTCAAACCGGGGTGCTCTATAACACCAAGTCTGCGGATGCGGACATCTTTTTTTCAACATTGCGCTACACGGATTTTCTCAATCTTCTTGACCCCGGAGCTATCAAGTATATTAACGGCAAAATTCATTATGTGGGGATTACTTTCGCGCTGAAAAAAGGAGATTTTCTGACAAATGAAAATCTCTCCCTGGTCAATCTCGCGAATTTGAAGTACATTGTAGGGCAAAACAAAAATATAAGCAGCCCGACTTCATATGAAATAGCATATGAGGATTACAGGTTCTCTCCCGGCATAAGGGTATCGCCGGGCTCGTCTTACCGGAAGCTAATCGTAAATCCTCCTGCGAGCTTCGGCCTTACCCTTTATTTTACTACCGGGGACAGATTAAATATGGAGATTATAGGCAAGGACAAATCTTACCGAATTTTCAGCCAAGTATTCTTTGGGGACAGCGCAAATCGATCCAACCTGATTTTCAGCAAGCTCATCAGCAATGACAACAATCTGTCGCTTGACCTGGCCGGCCTGTATAACCAGAGCGGCAAACTTGTATTTTCCTTCAGCCCCCTAGGTGATTACCCTGATGACATGTCCTACGAGGCGTCCTTCACAATCGACAACCCAAATAAGCACTTTAAAAGGCTGCCTTACAAGGAAATAGATGTCTTTGAAAACCCCACGGCGTTGCCCAGAGCCTTCCTGGTTCACGGCGCAAAAGCCATCCCGGACAAAGCGGAAAGACTGAAATATCTGAAGTCCCCGGATTTTGATCCTTCCCAAACCGCGGTGCTAAATGACGCTCCCTTTATTCGGTTTCCATACCAAATGTCCAGGCTAAGAGATGAATCCGTAAAATACCTTGAACAAGAATCATTTTCGGGCAAGGTGAAGCTCTCGATAAAAAACCTCGCGCCGGCGATAGTGATCTTGTCCGAGCAGTATTATCCGGGATGGCGCGCATACATCGACGGCCAGGAAGCGAAACTTGTGCCGGTGGATCATTGCTTTCAGGCGGTTGTTTTACCCGAGCCCGGCTTTCACAACTTGATCTTGAAATATTTGCCGCCGAGCTTCGAGCTTGGGCTCTGGGTGGAAATAACGACCATTTTAAGCTGGCTTATTTTCCTGTTGGGTGGTCATATTGTATCCGCGCGAGGGCCGCGGGCATCAGCGAAGATTTAATCCTGTCCTGGTCCCAATTCCTGGATCGCCTTTTCAGCCGCTCTTTTTATTTGAGCATCCTTGTCCTTGGCGAGCCGGGAAAGAAGTTTTCTGGCGCCCTGCGCTTTTCTTTTAGCCAGCCCTTCGATCAAAGCGATCTTCATTTTCGGGCTCAAGTTGAATTTTGCCCGCGTGAACAAACCTTTCTCGCTTCGTTCCAGCAGCTCCCTCAAGAATCCGTTCAGTTCCGTGCCGTCGAAAAATTTGTCAACCCGGGAGCGAACCAGGAATTCGATTGCCTGCTGAAAATAAGGCTCGGCTGCCAGATTATTACCCGCTTCCGGTGGTTCCTTGACCAGGCTGAAAACCAGGTTAACCGTATTATCCGAGACTTGTTCCAATCTTGAGAGGCATATGAGCGCTCTCCTCTTGACAGCAAGCGCGGGGTCTTTCAGCGAAGCAGCCAGGGGCTGCTCCGCTTCGTTCCCGCCGATCACAGCAAGATAGTTAACCGCTTCCTCACGAACCCGCGGGTCAGAATGTTTCAACAATTCCTGGCCCCGGCTTTTGGCCAAAGCCGATTTCATCTCCGCCAGGATCATCAGCATATTCCGGGCCAGATACCAGGGGATGTCCGGCTTGTTAATCTCCTCGATAAGCATCCCCGCGATTTTGTCCCCCAGCCGAGCCAGAATCTCGCAAATCATCCGCCGGACATTCCTGTCTTCACTGGTTTCGATCGCGTCCAGGAGCCGCCGTGCCGCCACCTCCCCCGCGGCGTAGAGCATCGCGGCGGAAAGCTCCTTTTCTTCCTTGCCGCCTCTTTCAAGCAGACGGATCAAAATCTCTATGGGCGTCGGGTCTGAGAGCTTTTTCAGAGTTTCTCTTGCGAGTTTAGGCCGATCAGGAAAGAGGGGCTGCTTGTCCTGGTAGTGTGCGACCAATTTCTGGAAAATCTGCTGCGCCCGGCTTATCTGGTGCTCCTGGATCAAAGCCACCGCGGCCCAGATAGCCTGGCTTGCGGCCTCCGCGTAAAGCTTTGGCTCCTTAATCATATCAAGCTCTTTAAGTTTCTTCTCAGCCGCGGCCAGGAAATTTTTAGCCAGCATCGATGCCGCGATCTGGTCCCTGACTTCCGCGGGCAGCTCTTCGTATTTCAAAATTTTGCGGGAAAAAAGCTGCGAGAGCGGCTCCAGCGCCTGCTCCGGCTCCTCATACGCGATCCTGCCCATAACCCGCTTGAGCAGGCGGCTGACCCGCGCCCCCGCTTTCTTTTTTTCCTTGGCCTGGACTCCGGAACGCTTCTCGAGTTCGGCCAGCTTCTTGGCGAAAATCTCGATGGTTCCGACCAGCAGAGGAATGGATATTGAAAACAAGAGCTGGTCTTCAAACTCCTGGTAATCAAACTCTTCGATCTGGCCGGTCCAGGCCAGAGGCAGATGCTCCAGCATCTGCGCGATTACCGCGGGGCTGTTCACAAATTTCAAAATATCTTCCAGCCGCAAGGTGAGCAGCGCCCTCGGCTCTTCGGAAACCTGCTGGGCAAGGCTTTTAAGCCGCTTCAGCTCGCCGGAAAAACGGGCCAGGATTATTTTGGTTTCTTCGTCGATCTTTTCCGGCACCGCCACCAGGTCGGTCTCGAAAATCAAGCTGAAGTGATAGACCCCCATATAAATCAGCCGGAGCGCGAGCGCATCCGCGGTTTCCTTTTCCGGGTTGAACTGGCCCAGGCTCAGAATCAAATTTTGGAATTTTTCCAGGTCAATGAATTTGCGGAAAATGATTCCGACCAGCTCCTTCTGGTCAAACAGTTCGATCATTTTGAAAATCAAGGTTCCGCTTAAATCCGGCGGCAGCAGCACCCGTATGCTTTTGGGCAGATTCTGGATGCCCTCGATGACGAAGTCCTTTCCCGATTGCGTGAGCATCAAATAAACTGCCACCCGGTCGCGGGACTTCATTATTTTCTGGAAGTCCTCAAAAAGGGATACAAAATTTTTTGTGCTGTCGGGAAGTTTCGGGTCCGGCGGATTGAGGATCATCTTGCAGAACCGGAAGAAAAAATCAGTGAGTGCTTTGGGCAAGACTTGCTTGAGCTCCGCGCTTGGCCGCGGCACTTCCGGGGCCGAAACCGGCTTTTGAACTGGCTCCGCGCGCTTCCCAGGCTTGCTCGCCCCGGATTCAACCAGCTCCGGCAACTCTTCCGGCATCGCCGGCCCAGCCGGTGATGCGGCCCGCGGGGCCGCAACCAGTGAAGGTTCGGATGGTTGAATCTTTATCCCCGGCCCCGGCTCCAATTCCGCGGGAGCTTCAAAATATTCCTCAACTCCCTTACCCTCGGCAGCCATCGCGGTCGCCTTGGACGCGCTCCCCGCGTTCAGCGCGGCTGGTTTCAGTTCCGGCTCAGAGACAAGCTCGGCCGGCACTTCGAAAATTTTTTCTTCCGGGCCTTCAATTTTTTCCTGCGCGCTTAACTCTTGCTCAGGAGCCGGCGCGGGCTGGCCGCCAAGCTCATTTCTTTTTTCCGGCACGGGCTCAAAGGGCATCGGCTCAGGTGCAGGAGAGGGATGTTCGTCTTCCGTTCCCGTTTCCTCCCGCGCTTCAAAAGCTTCAGGAGCGGCCGGCTCGGGTTCTGTCCCTGGTTGCTCTTGAACAACCTCGGCCCTTCCATCAAAAGCCTGCTTGACACCGGATTGAACAATCACTTCCTCTTCAACACATTCAGCCGAGGCATCTCCGGGCTCTTCGATTTCGGGGGAGGGCTGCGCGGGCTTAAACCTGAGCGCGGGCTTGGAAACATCTTTCGGACCCGCGGTTTCTTGCTGGCTTTGGGCTCTTTCCGTGATCGGGGCTGCTATTTCAGACCCGGCGGCCTCACCCTGCTCTTTTGCCGGCTCCTCGGTCTTATCCGCCGCAGCCCCTGCCTCTTGCTGGGCCGAGACCGCCTTTTGTTCGCCGGTTGATGCTCCGGCATCTGTTGGACTCTCCCCGGCTAAAATTCGATTGAGCTTTTTCTCGGAGAAATTGAGAAACCGGATTCCGTAATTTGAGCCTTGTCCTTCCTTGGCGGCCGCGCGGTCAATCACCTGGCCGATAATCTCAACCGGCTGTTCGCGGTCTCCGATCTGAAAGACCAGCAGCAGCCGCTGGTTAGAGTCGAACTCGCGTTTGAGCTTGACGGTCAATCGTCCCTTTTCAAAATGCCTTTTCGCAGCCCGGGCAAAGGCATCCAGCGTCGGGTACTTGAGACTTATCTTGGGGAAGGATGGTTTATCCGTCATCGATCTAACTACTATTATCAACCATTTCTTCTCGGTGTAAAGTTTAGCCTCGCCGGCTTGAGAGATGCTAATCCCGGCCCTTGTTCTCATTCCGCTTGAGAGGCGAGTCCGCGGCGGGAATCTAGCCGATCAATGTGTGGGCGTAGACTTTTATGTCTGCTTCCGAGAGGTTGATCTTCGGGCAGATTTTTTTGATTATGCTTTTTATATTTTTGACATAATCCTGGATGGAATCGAGGTTCAGGCCGGGCTTGACCATTTTTCCGAGCACCTGCTCGCCCTCCAGCTGGTAAATCTGAAGGTAATCGGGATTTTTTTCCTGAAAATAAATCTGGTGCGCGGGCATGCAATGATCCAGGGCCTCTTGCAGCTTTCCGTTGATCTTGACTCCTATGATCAGGCATTGCTCTATCATCTGCTATTTCCAGAAAAGCATAGAAATCTCCGCCTGTCAATCAAAATGGCCGCGGGGAGCTTGTATGCTCGCCCGGCTTCCTGACCGAGCCTGTTCCTTTCCCGCGGCCGCGGCTCTTTGTTTTTTTGCGAGCCCTGTGCTTAAAATAACAACTGATGGAAAAACCGAAAGCGGTCATCATTTCCGGCCCTACCGCTTCGGGCAAGAGCCGGATCGCGATCGATCTGGCGCTTGCGCTTGGCGAAAGCGGAATCCCCGCGGAGATCATCAGCGCGGATTCGGCCCAGGTTTACCGTTTTATGGACATCGGCACGGACAAGCTCAAAGAAGATGAGCGCAAAGGCATCGCGCATCACTTGATTGATGTTGTCAACCCGGACCAGCATTTTGACGCCGCTCTTTTCCGCACGCTTGCGCTCAAAGCAATTGAAAGGATAAACCAGAGCAAGGGCATTCCTATTCTTGTCGGCGGAACCGGGTTCTGGATTCGCGCGCTTTTGTACGGCTTGTTTTCCGGGCCGGGCAGAAACGACGAGCTGCGCGCGGAGCTGAGAAAACTTGCCGGGGAAAAAGGCTCTGACTATCTGCACCGCCTGCTTTTTGAGCTTGACCCTGAATCCGCGGCGCGCATTCATCCCAATGACCTGAACCGCCTGGTTCGCTCCCTGGAGGTTCACCGGCTTACCGGCCGGCCGATGTCCGAGCACTTCAAGAGCCAGAAAAAGGAGAAAAGCCTTGACGCCTTGCACATCGCCCTCAACCTGGACCGAGGTATGCTGCACGAGCACATAAACAGCCGCGTGGACCAGATGATAGAGAAAGGTTTTTTGGATGAGGTCAAGCGGCTGAGACAAATGGGGTATGGCCCGGGACTGGAAAGCCAGCAAATAATCGGCTACCGCCAGCTCCACCAATATCTGGACGGCAAAATCGCTTTTGAAAAAGCTGTGCACGAAATCAAAAAGCTGACCAGGCATTACGCCCGGCGCCAGCTGGTCTGGCTCAGAGGCCAGCCGGAAATTGTTTGGTTTGATGCGCTCACGGACTTGAGCAGACTCCTGGATTGTGCTCTCAAATTTGCGCAAACCAGATAAGCTGTAAAAATGCGAATTGCAATCCGGATGATGCGCTCAGCTCATTTTGAATTTCGCGCTTCCGGGGAATTGCCGGCAAGTCCTTATAAAGCGACTCTCGGGGTTTTAAAAGTGTCAAGCACAAGATGCCATTTAATGTCGCTTATGATTATTTTTGAAGGCTGAAAATTAAACGCTCCCGGGAAATCAACGATCAGCTTCAGCTGCTTGGCTGGGTAAAAAAGATACATACGATAAGGGTGCTTGCCCCTGGTGGTGTTCATTCTCTGAGTTCCAAACTCGGGCCGCTGCTGTATCCATCTCCTGCCGTCAAACTCCCACTCAGCAATAGGCAGCGAAGAGCGTCTTGAAAAATTATTTGGATATTCAAACTCCGCGTTAAATTCCAGATAGATGTCTTCCTGGTCGACCGACGGTAATTGGGGAACACTAAAAACAAGCTGGAAATGATTGCTTGGGTTTAATTCATAAGATTTATGGCTTTCCGCTAGAACCTCGGAAATGGGCACAGGGCCGGGTCTTTTCTCATAAATCCAGAGCGGCTTCCTGCTAATGATCGGCTCATAATTCTCGTCAATATAATCCAGCAGCGAAGTCATAACCTCGATGGGAACGCTCCAAAAAATGTCTTGCTCATAAATAATCATATACCGGGCATTAAGATTTCTGACCGCCTCCGTGTACGCGGCGGCGTTGCCCGGATACATCGGCCACTCCGGGCCGTCAAAAGGTATGGTGGGAACCATTCCCAGCCAGGCATAATAAAAGGACTTAAGCGGAAATCCGATTTGGCTTTTATCGTGGCCGTCCGCGAATTTTTTTATCTCGTCAAAAATCATCTTTTCTTGAGGATCGACTCTTACCCCCATCAGCATTTCGTAGTTGTCGGCTTTAAAATGAGGAAGCAGCCGAGATTTGAAAAAGATCGCGCCAGCCAGCAAAAAGAAAACAAGCGCAACCGGAACTGCTAATTTGAGTGGACGGAATGGCTTGAATTTGCCGGCCAGGGATAAGCTGGCAATAATTACGGTTGGCAAAAAAGCGGATTTGAGATGAGAAGAGCTAACGCGGACCGACGCGGAATACCATAGGCAAACCCCGAAAGCGATAACCGTGAAAGCCCATAACGAAAGACCGGAGAGTGCCCGGGTCTTGATCCAGGAACCAAGCAGAATCAAGCCGGCCGCGGCATAAATAAAAACCGGCAAATAGTAGAAAACATCCAGAGGCTCTTCAACCACGCCGCTCAACCCCGGCAGGGACATCCCGGAACTCCATCTAAAATTATCGCTCAGACCGGAAACGACCGCGAGATAATTCCTGAACCAGCCGGCAGTGAAAAAAAGCAAAACCAGACAGAACGCTCCTGTAACAAGGCCGGCCCAAGACCAGAGCAAAAACCTAAGCCGCTCCCGGCGGGTCTTGAGCAGCAAAAGCGCAAGCCCCGCGAAGACAAAAGCCGCGGGCAAAAGATATACCCCGGTTTCCGGCGAGAAGAAAAAAGGCCCGGCCACACTGGGAAAAATAAAAAAAGTAATCAGCCTTATCCGTCTTCGGTATCCCCGGTACCAAAGGGCTATGACCAAAATCGGAAGAAACGGCCGAAGCGAGCCGCAGAAATAAACCCGCTCCAGGCCGAATACCACGGTGGCGACAAGCGCAAAAAAACGGGGCAAGGCTGGAAGCTCCAATTGGCGCAAGACCAAAATCAAGATCGCCATACAAAGCAAAAAACTTATGAGGTCGAAAATTTTTATGCTGTAGAGGTTATTTCCCATCGGCCCGACAAGCAGGGCCAGGAAATAGTGACAGAGAGGCCCATACCAGGGAAAAAAATCCCGATAAGGCACCTGACCCCCCCAGATGCGGATGCTGGTCATTAGAAGGCCGCAATGATGGCCGATGTCATAATCCCAGCGCAAATTCGGGATTTTAAAAGCGGCTAAAACTGCCGCGTAGGCCAGAAAAAACAACAAGTCCCAGTTGCGCCGCAAGAAAGGCGAGCGGTAGCGCCCAGAGCTTAAGAGCCTGGCAGCCCGGGTCGCGGCCCGACCCGATTTCTCAACCTCTGCCTGCCGCTCTCGCTTCTTTTCTGGATGAGCCTTTTCCATGGGATATGCCTAAGCCGGTTCAAATACAATGATTAAACCACAAAAAGACCGGTGTCAACAAACTAAATCCAGCCGCGGAGAGCAGAAGGGCGTGGCCGAAACCGGGAAACAAATTCATCCACTTGCAGATTTTGCGCGCGGCGCCCAATATTTCACCCTGACACAAAAAATCATACGCCACCGAAAAACCGAAAAATTTGACAAACTCCTCAAAATGTGCTCTAATCAATATTGCTTATGAAGCGAATGACTAACCGATGGCGGAATTATGGAGTTTATCGGGGGGGGCGATTTAGCTTCATCTTTTCCTCCTCCGCCAGCGGTGGTCTCATTCGGCATTCTTGAAAAGTTAACTAAAATCAGAATCGAAACAAAAACCGCTGGCGAAAAGATCGTCGGCGGTTTTTTTATTGGCCGGAATCTAGCAGGGGGAGGATCAAGATGATCATAGTGATGAAAAAAGGAGCGCCAAAAAGGGAGTTGGAAAAAGTGGTGGATAAAGTAAAGGAGATGGGTTATCGGCCGCACATTCTTCACGGGGTGGAGCGGAATGTAATCGCGGCAATCGGCGACGAGCGAGGCAAGGTCCGGCTCCAGGCCCTGGAGACAATGCCCGGAGTGGACGCGGTGATGCCGATTCTAAAGCCGTATAAGCTGGCAAGCACGCAGACCAAGCCCGAGCCGACCAGAATAAAAGTCAAGGCAATGGACCGCGCCGGCTCTTTGACCATCGGCGGAAAACAACTGGTCATCATCGCAGGCCCGTGCTCGGTCGAGAGCCGCAGGCAGATTATGGACACCGCCAAAGCGGTCAAGAAAGCGGGCGCGCATATCTTAAGGGGCGGAGCTTACAAGCCTAGAACCAGCCCGTATGCGTTCCAGGGAATGGAGGAGGAAGGGTTAAAACTTCTGGCCGAAGCTCGCCGCGCAACCGGCCTTCCGGTTGTGACCGAAGTTATGAATCCAACAGATGTGGAACTGGTCGCAAGTTATGTGGACATTCTCCAGGTGGGCGCGCGCAATGTCCAGAATTTTCCCCTGCTCAAGGCCGTGGGCGCGGTCAACAAGCCGATCCTTTTGAAAAGGGGAATGATGACCACCATCGAAGAGTTCCTGATGAGCGCGGAATACATCCTGAAAGAAGGCAACAAGGAAGTCATCCTGTGCGAACGCGGAATCCGAACCTTTGAAACCGCAACCCGGAACACCCTGGACCTTTCGGCAATCCCGGTTCTCAAAAAGGAAACCCATCTGCCTGTTTTCGTGGACCCCAGCCACGCCACTGGCCATTGGGAACTGGTGATCCCTATGAGCAGGGCCGCGGTGGTGTCCGGCGCGGACGGGATTATGATTGAGGTTCATCCCCATCCCGAGCAGGCGCTCTCAGACGGTTCCCAATCGCTCCGCTTTGACACCTTTGCCAAATTGATGAGGGAGATCAAGCCGCTCGCAAAAATTTCCGGAAGGACTATCTAATTTCCCGGGGACGCGGAGATTGAAGGCGACAAAAAGCTGGATTATAAGCTTCGGCGAGACGGGGAACGCGGTCAGGCCGAAAAAGCTGCGCCGGGAAATAAAATCATCCTGCCGGCAACCGCTCAAAAAATACGTCTAGCTTTGGCCTGGCCCTCAACTGCAACTATAATATCATTGTAAATGCAGAAAAAAGATATAGTTCTGGTCAGCGCGTGCCTGCTCGGGGTTAATTGCAGGTATGACGGAACCTCCAAGCGCGACCCGGATGTGCTTGAATGGGTTCGCGATAAAGTTGTAGTCCCTGTCTGCCCGGAACTGCTCTCGGGCCTGGGCTTTCCCCGGCTGCCGGCTGAGATTGAAGCCGGGGATGGGTATGCGGTTCTTTCGGGCAAATCCCGGGTGCTCTTGCGCGACGGCCGGGATGTCACCCGCGAGTTCCTTGCCGGGGCAAAGGAAGCGCTTAAAATTGCGAAGTTGCATCCCTTGAAACTTGCTCTTCTAAAAGAGATGAGCCCCTCCTGCGGCGTGAACTATATTTATAATCATAAAAAAAGGGTCCGGGGGGTCGGCATTTTTTGCGCGCTACTTATGCGCGAAGGATACACTGTGATCAGCGAAACAGACCTTGCCGCGGGAAAAAATTCCCAGCCCAGCCCTAGCTCTTAACAAAAACTTTGTAAGACTTGTGCTGATCGACCGGCGTTTTTATCCCCTCGGTTTGGAACCGTCCGTAGATCGGGCACAGATCATAATGCTGGGTCTCGCAATAATTCTTGAGTTCCTCAAGACTTAAAATCATAATGTCATCGTAGGCCATACACATCTTGTAATGAGCACCTTTGAGAAAAAGGCAGGACATTTCGCTCCTCCGCGTTGAAGTTTGTGATTGTCCTGATTCCGCGCCGCTCCAGCTCCGGTTTCAGCTTCCCGAGCCCTGGGCCAACAGGGATACTCGCCTAACCGCTTAGTAATATTTTAGGCTTTTTTATCAAGCCTGTCAAGCAAAAATTTGCGAGAATAATCTATTTGGATTATTTCTCAACATCTTAGGAGCAGATTTTTTTGAGGCGCAGGGCTTTTGATGCTAGAATCTTGCAATCAATGAAGCTCACTATCCTCGGCTGCGGCACCAGCACCGGCGTGCCTGTGATCGGATGCAGGTGCAATGTCTGCCTGTCCACAAATCCCAGGAACCGCAGAACCCGCGCATGCGCGCTTTTGTCCGCAAACGGAAAAAACATCCTGATCGACACGCCTCCGGACCTGCGCCGGCAGGCTCTCGCCAACAATATCGAGCGAGTGGACGCGATCATTTTCACTCACGACCACGCGGACCACATCTTCGGCCTGGATGACATAAGAAGCTTCAATTTCGCTCAAACCGGCCCCATCCCTATTTACGCCGGCAAAAAAGTTATGGCGCGGATAAAAATTCTCTTCGACTACATCTGGGACCCGAATGCGCCCATGGGAGGCGGAAAACCCCTGCTCGATGCTCATCCCATCGAGGGGAAATTTGAGCTGTTCGGAATCAAAGTTGAGCCGGTTGAAATCCTCCACGGACCCCAGACCATATACGGCTATCGAATTTTCGATTTCGCTTATCTGACCGACTGCTCCGGAATCCCTGCTCAAAGCTTAAACCGGCTTAAAGCTCTTGATCTGCTTGTGATCGGCGCTCTCAGGTTTCGGCCCCATCCCACTCATTTTTCAGTCCGGGAGGCGCTCATCCAAATCGAGAAAATAAATCCCAAACGCGCAATCCTGACCCACCTGAGCCACAGCTTCGACTACGAAGAGTTTAACTCCTCGCTTCCCAAACAGGTCCAGTTGGCCTATGATGGAATGGCGGTGGAGCTTTAAATCCTCCGATGAGAAAAGTCTTAATCATTGACGGCGACCGGGAATTCCTGGAAATGGCGCGCTCATTTCTCCAGGCCTCCAATTTTATGGTCCAAAGCGCTCATACCGCGGACCTGGCCCGCACCCGCCTCCGCGAATTCACGCCTGATTTAATCCTGCTCAGCCGCGACCTTTTGAGCAGTTCCGGAAGGCTGGCGCCGGACGGCCTGGACATCCTGCGCGAAATAAAAACCGACCGCTCGCTCAAAAAAATCCCGCTCGTGCTCCTCATCAACCAGGCCCGTGAACAGGACCTGGAAAAAATCCGGCTCCTGAAGTATAAGGCCGAGGATTACGCGTGCAAGCCAATCGCGGATAACGACCTCTTGAGAAGAATCGAAAACCTCATCGGTTTTGACCCCGATGAAACCACCGGCGTTTTTAGCAAACAGAAAAACAGCCTTTCCAGCCAGCAGCTCCTGGCCGGCCAGGTCGATAATCCCGACTTCGAACTAGCCGCGCAAAAGGAAATTCAGGACTTGATCGCCCGGCTCGAAGAAGAGGTCATCCAGTCCCAAAAAGAAGCCGATCTGTCCTCGGCCCAGGCCGCGGCTTCCGCGGACCAGCTCGCCGCGGATTTTGGCTTAATTCAGGAAAAACTCCGCGAGCAGGAGAAGCGCTACCAGAGAATTCAGGAGAAATCACGGAAGGCAATAGAGGTATTAGAGGACCGAATTGAAGAATTGAAGGCCGGAAATAAAGAGCTGGAGAAAAAGCTTTTGGCAGCCGAAGCGGAGCGCAAGGCCGCGTTTGAGGAAAAGCGGACTCTGTCCCGGCTCCTGGAAAAGTCCCGGGAACTCCTGCTCAGGTTTGGCAGTCTCAAAAAGGGGCTGGAAAAGGATATGGAAAAAGCTGAACAACTGATAAACGAACTTGACGAGTTCAAAAAATGAAAGCCGTTTTTGAATAATCGGCTTAAGCCAAGTAAAATATAATCCAACGAAAATTCAAGGAGAGAGAAAATGGGCGGAAAATGGCGATGGGGTTTTTTGTTTGCGGTTCTGGTTTTGGCCGCAGTCGCTGCCTGCAGTAGGAACAAACAGGAAGAAAATGTTTATTACCAGGTGGGCACGGGCGAGATCACCCGTGATGATGTTGAACGGGTCTTTAGCAGCCTGCCTGAAGATTTACAATACCCGTATCTGAGCCGGGAGGGACGGCAGCAGCTGCTCGGCAATATGGTCTCGCTTGAGCTCCTCTATCAGGAGGCGGTCAAGCAGAAATTGGATCAGGAGCCGGAAGTCAAATTCAGGCTTGACCGGGAAAAAAAGAACCTTCTGGCTCAGGAAGTGGTTGAGCGCTCGCTCAAGATCGAGGACCTCTACGCATACTACCAGCAAAATTTCATCCGTATCGACGGAATCGAATTCCCGGTCAGAAATCCTGAAAACGCGGCTGAAAAAAACGCGGCCCGCGGGACCGCGGATCAGGTGTTCCAGGCTTTGAAAGCCGGCGCCAATTTCGGGCAGCTTAAGGCGCGTTACCATTCCGACCGGAAAGAGGCCTTGGGATATATGAGTCGAGACAGGATCATTGTGCAGTTCGGGCCGGACGCGGCCAGCGAGATTTTCGGCCGCAAAAAAGATGACAAGCAGAAATTCACCAAACCGTTATATACCGGCAATGCCTGGCAAATATTCTATGTCCTGGAGTATCCCCAAAATCTGGAGCCCAGGGGCTACGATCTGGTATGGCAGGAGATCCTCAATTCCAAGCGCGAGGAAATTTTCAGGGGCTTGATCAACGACCTTCGCGCCCAGATTCCGGTCAAGGCGAACCAGAAAGCTATTGACGAGCTCCTGGCTATCGGCGATGAGTGGGATAAAAGGCAGGCCAACCCTCCGCAAGCAGGTTCCACGGCCGCGCCTTCACCCGGGCCCGCGGCCGCTCAGCTTAAGCCCGAAGCGGGTGGAACCGGGGCTGGCAAGGCCCCGGCACAGCCCGCAATCCAGCCGGCCGAGACTGTTAAGCCCAAGCCGCCCGCGCCCCAAAAGTAAATATGCTCCGAAAAACTCGGGCCCTTACAGCCGCGTTGATTCTTGTTTGCGCCTGCTCCGCCCGCCATAAGAACGAGGTTGTTGCCTGGGTCAATTTCAAGCCGATCTATCTGGCTGAGTTCAGGGAGCAGCTGGAGAAGAACTGGATGATCAAGGAGTCCAATCTCACGCAGATGGATTACCGGCTCAAGCTCAAGTGCCTGGAAGATATGATCAAGCAGAAACTGATCCTGGAAGAGGCCGAACGGATAGGGCTTCAGGTGCCAGATCAGGAGCTCAAAGCGGAAATGGACAAGATGACGATCGCGGACAGCCAGGACTTCAAGAAGAGCCTTGAAGAGAATGGCACGACCGAGCAGAAATGGAGAGAACAAGTGAGAAACGACCTGCTGATGAGGCAAACCATTGATACGGTATTGGCGCACCAGTATTTCATCACCGAGCAGGAAATCGAGGATTATTACCAGAGCCACAGGCAGAGCTTCATTCTCCCGGAACAATATCAGGTCCAGCAAATATTGGTGGTTCAGGAGGATAAAGCCAAAGATGTACTCCGGCAGCTCGCGGCCGGGGGAAACTTCCGCGACCTGGCAGTCAAGTTCTCTGAAGGCCCGGAAGCCGCCAAGGGAGGCGAACTCGGATGGGTCGAGCCCGCCCAGCTTCCGCCCGCGCTCCAAGCGCAGGTTGTGAGACTGGAACCAGGGAGGGTGTCCGGCCTGATCAAATCTCCGTTTGGGTATCATATCATAATGGTGAAGAGCAGGAAGAAATCCGCGGAGTTGACTTTGGAGGAAGCCAAACCGCTCATTTTGAATATCATCGACGAGCAAAAGAAGAACAAGCTTTATCAGGCCTGGATTCAGGCTCTCTGGAAAAAAGCGAAAATTAAAATAAACTACCAGGTGCTATAATAAGGAAGGGCGAAATGAAAAAAGCGGCACAAATAGCAGCCTCCATTTGGCTCTGCCTCGCGGCGGCTATCCTGCAAGCCGAAACCGTAAACCGGATTGCGGCGGTGGTCGGGGGAGAGGTTATAACTTCCAATGAACTCGACCGCGCATACCAAAGTGATGAGCTCGGCCTGAGGCAGGAAAAGGATGCACCCCCAATTTCAAAAAGGGAATATCTCGGCCGGATGGTTGAGAAGATTGTGGTTGACCAGGAGGTCAAGCGGCAGGGAGTGACCATTTCAACCCTGGAGATCGAGCAGGCTCTGAATCGAAAACGCAGCCAGCTCGGCTTGAGCCCGGGCGATTTTGTGCAGGCGCTCAGAGACCAGGGCCTGAGCCTGGACGATTACCGCGAACAGATCCGCCAAAGCCTTATTCTCGCCAAGCTGGTTTCCAAGGAAGTGAAATCCGCGCTGGAAATCTCGGACCAGGAAATCGCGTCTTACTACGAGCGGCATAAGCAGCAATTCCTGTCCCCGGAAAAAGTCCACCTCTATCACCTCGTGGTCAGAGAAAGCCCTGATGCCCAAAAAACCTTGGAAACCATCCAGGCACAGTTTCAAAAAGCCGTCCCTTTTCCGGAATTGGCGCAAAAATACTCGGAAGGAGAAGAAGCCCCAAAAGGCGGGGACCTCGGCTGGGTCGAGCTTCCCCAGCTTAAACCCGAAGTCAGAAGTCTGATCTCAAACCTTGAGCTCGGCCAGATCAGCCAGGTTTACCAGGATGAGGCCGGCCACCATATCTTCTGGGTCCAGGGAAAAGAAAAGGGCGCGGTTTTAAGCCTGGACCAGGTCAAGGAAAACATACGCCAGCTCATCTATCAGCAGCAATTCCAGGAACAATACCAGATTTGGCTGGAGCGGCTGAAAGCAAAAACTTACATTGAAATCAGATTATGAGCCGACTCTGCATGACCATGGGAGACCCCTCGGGGGTTGGGCCTGAGCTGTGTATCCGCCTGCTTGAACGCCTGAAAAAAAACTCGCCTCCCCTGCTCATCATCGGCGACTACCAGATTCTCAAGGCCGCTCTTGAAAAGTTCGGAGCCAAAAATGCCAGGGCCTGGTTCAGCTCCGGGCAAATTTTCAGCCGACTGCCTCCTGAACAGCCGGCCGCGCGACTGGCGATTCTGGACTTGAGCAGGCTTGACCCGAAAAAAATTTTCGCCCGCCGCGGGTCCAAAGAGCACGGCTTGGCAAGCTGGAAATACATCGAAGCCGCGGTCAAGCTCTGCCAATCCAAAACCTGCTCCGGAATAGTCACTTTGCCCGTGAACAAAGACGCGATGATGAAAGCCGGCTGTCCGTTCCCGGGCCACACCGACCTGCTCGCCAGCCTGGATAATACGGATCACGCGGTGATGCTTATGGTTTTGGGAAACTTAAGGGTCGCGCTCCTTACCCATCACATTCCGCTCCGAGATGTCCCGAAACAGATTGAAACCCGGAAAATCCTGCCTATCTTAAAATTGATGAACCAGTCCCTCAAAATTGATTTCGGGATTCCCTCCCCCAAAATCGGCGTGCTCGGCCTGAACCCGCACGCGGGCGAGGCCGGGAAAATAGGCGATGAAGAAATCAGGCGCATCAGGCCGGCTATCGCTTCCGCGCGAAAACTGGGAATCAACGCCAGCGGCCCTCATCCGGCTGACACCGTTTTCCACCGCGCGCTCAACCACGAGTTTGACGCGCTGCTGGCAATGTATCACGACCAGGGGATCGGCCCATTGAAAACCCTGGATTTTGAGCGGGTGGTGAATATAACGCTCGGCTTGAGTTTCGTGCGAACCTCTCCCGGACACGGCACCGCTTACGACATCGCCTGGCGGGGAAGAGCGAGCGAGCAAAGCCTGCTCCAGGCTTTTGAGCTGGCCGGGCGCCTGGTTCAAAACCGCAAGAGAAATAATGGCTGAAGACAAAATCATCATCCGGGGCGCCAGGCAGCACAATCTCAAAAATATCGACCTTGAAATTCCGCGCGACAAGCTGGTGGTAATCACCGGCGTTTCCGGCTCCGGAAAATCTTCCCTGGCCTTCGACACCATTTACGCGGAGGGACAGAGGAGATATGTGGAGTCGCTCGCGGCTTACGCCCGCCAGTTTTTGGAGCTGATGAGCAAGCCGGATGTTGACTCCATCTCGGGACTAAGCCCCGCAATCAGCATCGAGCAGAAAACCACGAGCAAAAACCCGCGCTCGACCGTCGGCACCGTGACCGAAATTTACGATTACCTCCGGCTCTTGTTCGCGCGTGTGGGCCATCCCTTCTGCTATAATTGCGGACGGGAAATAACCAGCCAGACTATCCAGCAGATGGTTGACGCCATCCTGGCTATGAAGCGGGGGGCCAAATTTGCGGTGCTTGCTCCCATTGTGCGGGGGCGGAAAGGAGAGTACCGCAAGGAACTCGACCAGCTTCGCAAATCCGGATTCGTGCGCGCAAAAATAGACGGCAAGGTTCGCGACCTCTCCGAAGACATAACTTTGGACCGCAACAGGAAGCACGACATTGATGTTTATGTGGACCGGCTCGCGGTCGAGCCTGAAAAAATCGCCACCCGGCTGGCTGACTCCATTCAGACCGCGCTCCGCCAGGCTGAGGGCATCGTTCACATCGAGCTTGTCGACTCGGGCGAAACGCTCACTTTCAGCGAGAAGTTCGCCTGCCCCTATTGCGGCATCAGCTACCCGGAAATTTCGCCCAGGCTGTTCTCGTTCAACAACCCCTACGGAGCCTGTCCCGCTTGTGACGGCCTGGGGGTCAAAATGTTTTTTAACCCGGATTTGATTGTGCAGAACCCGTCTTTGAGCATCCGGGAAGGAGCGATTGCGCCCTGGGCCAAAAGGTCTTCGGCTTTTTTTTATGAAATGCTCCAGTCCCTAGCGCGGCATTATGACTTCAACATTGACACGCCCTGGAAAAAACTGTCCAAAAACGCGCAGCAAGCAATCCTTTACGGCTCCGGCGACCAAGACATCGAGTTCAGGATCGCTTATTCCGACGGCGTCTGGCGCGACCGAAGGCCGTTTGAGGGCATCATCCCCAATCTGGACCGCCGCTATCACGAGACCGACTCCGAGACTATGCGCGAAGAACTGCAAAGATATATGAGCATGCGGCCCTGCGCAAAATGCGGAGGCAGGCGGCTTAAGCCTGAGGCGCTAAGCATCAAGATCACCGGCAAAAACATCGCAGAGGTGGTAGCGATGAGCATTAAGGAGGCAAAGGCTTTCTTTGAAAAGCTGTTGCTTTCTCCCAAGGAGACGGAAATCGCGCGGCGGGTTTTGAAGGAAATCAGGGAGCGGCTTCAATTCCTTTTGAATGTGGGCTTGAGCTATTTGACCATTGACCGCGGGAGCGCGACTCTCGCGGGAGGAGAGGGACAGAGAATACGGCTGGCAACCCAGATCGGAAGCGGCCTGGTCGGCGTGCTCTATATTCTTGACGAGCCGAGCATCGGACTTCACCCGCGCGATAACCGCAAGCTGCTCGATACCCTGACCGCGCTGCGCGACCTTGGAAATACCGTGGTTGTGGTCGAGCATGATGAAGAGACGATAAAAAGCGCGGACTGGGTGGTGGATATGGGCCCGGGCGCGGGCCTGGACGGCGGCTGGGTGGTTTCGGAAGGAAAGCCGGAACAGATTATGAAAGACCCCAAGTCCTTGACCGGCGCTTATCTTTCCGGCCGGCTCGAAATCCGGATTCCGGAGACACGCAAAGAGCCGGACAGGCGCTGGCTTGCTCTCAAGGGCTGCCGGGAAAACAATCTCAAAAACATAGATGCTCGCTTTCCGATCGGGCTTTTTTCCTGCATCACCGGCGTCTCCGGCTCCGGCAAAAGCACGCTCCTGATTGACACCCTTTACCGCGTGCTCGCGCAGAAACTATATTTCAGCCGGGAGCCCGCGGGAAAAATCGAGAGAATCGACGGTCTTGAACATATTGACCGGGTTATTGACATTGACCAGTCGCCCATCGGCCGCACCCCCAGGAGCAATCCCGCGACTTACACCGGCCTATTCACCCACATCCGGGATGTTTTCGCGCTGGTGCCTGAGGCGAGACTCAGGGGATACAAGCCGGGAAGGTTCAGCTTCAATGTCAAGGGCGGAAGATGCGAGGCCTGCCAGGGGGACGGCTTGATCAAAATCGAGATGCACTTTCTGCCCGATGTCTATGTCGTGTGCGATGTCTGCCAGGGCACACGCTACAACCGGGAAACCCTGGAGATAAAATACAAAGGCAAAAATATCTCCGAAGTGCTGAAAATGACGGTGGCCGAGGCTTACGAGTTCTTCGCCAACATCCCGCCTGCGAAAAATAAGCTGCAAACTCTCAAGGATGTCGGCCTCGGCTACATCCAGCTCGGCCAGTCAGCCACCACCCTCTCGGGCGGAGAGGCGCAAAGAATAAAAATCAGCCGCGAGCTTTCCAAACGAGCCACCGGCAGGACTCTCTACATCCTGGATGAGCCCACCACCGGCCTCCACTACGCGGATGTCCAGAAGCTTTTGGATGTGCTGCGCAGGCTGGTCGGCCAGGGAAACACCGTCATTGTCATAGAACACAACCTGGAAGTGATCAAAACCGCAGACTGGATTATCGATCTGGGACCGGAAGGCGGGGATGAAGGCGGATACATCGTTGCAGCCGGCTCGCCGGAAGCGGTGGCCAGGGTCAAGGAATCTTACACCGGCCAGTTCCTGCGGAAAACGCTTTTCGAAAAAAGGGAAATTAAGATTGCAGGATAATTCGAAGATCGTGATATAATCCGGGACGCAACCGAAAATGCCGTTATTTCTGTTAATAAAAATCTGGATCGCGTATCTGATTTTAAGATTGCAGGCCGCGTGGGATAGTTTATTCGCAGTCCCGGATAGCTACGGAGATAGCACCTATATCCGGGCCTATTATCCGCTGCTCAGAAAAGATATCGAAAAGTTCAACCAGCCCGGACTCAAGGCCATCGAATTTGGGGGCTCCAACGAAATAGTCAAAAAATTTCTGCCCAAAGTGGATTACGAGACCGCCCCGAACTATCCTGAGGTCGACATCCAGAATCTGAAAGGATTCCCGGATAATAAGTATGACATTGTTGTCCTTGACCAGATCCTTGAGCATGTGGAGGAACCATTCCAGGCCATGAGCGAGATCCACAGAATCCTCAAGCCCGGAGGAACTTTGATCGCGGCCGTGCCTTTCCTGGTTTATGTGCACCCCACCCCTGATGATTTTTGGCGGTTCACTGAATCCGGCATCCGCAAACTTTGCAAAAACTTTTCCAGGGTGGATGTGAGCTGGTGGGGAAACCGGGTGGCGATGCATCTGATCAATAAATATGGATTTCCCCTCAAGGTCTGGCAGGCAAGAATGCTGCTTGGTTTCACCCTTAGAAACGAAAAAAATTTCCCCGTCATCTACTGGTTCCTGGCGCAGAAATGAAAGCCGCTTTCAAAGACTAGCTGCCGGAAATCCTTTTTGGCTGCGGAATAAGAGGCTCTTATAACGGCATTTCAGCTATCCTCGGCCGCTGCTTAAAGACCTTTAGCAGAAGAGAGACCTGACCGGAAACAACGTACGACGACTATATCAGGCAAAACATTCGGGCTGACAAACTATTTATCATTTTCAGCTTGATGCTGGCGAATCGCGCGGACGGAATATTTTATTTTTACCTCCTCGCCTGGCTCCTCAAAACCGTCCGCTTGTAAATGGCCGCGGAGTTGGGATAGGAAAGGACAAGCCGGCGGAATTTTTCTTTTTCGCTTTCAGCCAGGCTGGACCAGAGGTTATTGGTCTCCTTCGGGTCCTTGTAAAGATCGTAGACCTGCTCTTCAACCTTATTATTGGTCACTTCGATCAGGTATTTTTTGCCGTCGGCAATCAGGCTTAAGCCATGGTTGCCCGCAATCATGGAGATGTCGGTCTGGTTGAGCGAGAAAATCGGACGGCTCTCGTCTATTTTCCTTAAAAGACTGCCGCCCTGCATCCGGCCTCTAAACTGAGCGATTGAGCCCAGGTCATAAAGTCCGTACAAATCAAGGATGGTGGCCGGAATATCCTGATTGCTTACAATCTTTTTAGTGTTGTCTTTAAGGTTATTCATTCCCGCGATTTTTGCCTGCAAAGACCTGGGAATGAAAATCCAGAACGGAACATGCATGCTTTCATAGTGGAAATGAGCGTGGCCGAAAAATTTGTGCTCGCCAAAGGCTTCCGCATGGTCAGAAGTAAATATTATTATTGTGTTGTTGAGGATTCCGCTCTTTTCCAGATAGTCAAACGCGGTGCCGAAAATACTGTCCAGGAAGTAAATGCTGTCATCATACTCGTCAATGAGCCAGCCGCTCCATTTATGGTATTCTTTGGGCATTATGTAGGGACAGTGAGTCGCGTTAAATCCGATCACGCCCAGGAAATGACTCGGCTCCGCGTTTAATTTCGAAATATGGCGGATAAACTCCTTGACCATCTCCCGGTCGTCAACCCCGGTATCGTTGAAAGCAGGCAGGCCGCTGGTTTCCTGGCTCCAGACATAATCCAGCGCGGAGGACTGCAGGAAGACATCATAATTCTGCCAATGCCATCTCTGGGCGCTGATGAAAAAGGTGCTCATGCCCTCCATCATTTTTGCATACTCGAAAATCACCGGCGAGCTGTGCCAGTATTTTCCCTCGACCGAAGGATTAAGCCCCTGCAAGATGGTAGGAACCGAAAGCTGGGTGGTGGTGGAATGGGATTGAGCCTCGTCAAAGAGAAACACCTCTCCCTTATGGCTTGCAAAAAACCTGCGGAGATCGGGCGTGGTGTCCCGCGCATAACCGTAGATGCTCATATGATCCGGCCGCAAACTCTCCTGGAGCATAATCAGAATATTAAACGAGGGAATCAGATCGGTGCGTTCCAGTTCAGGAATGATCCTGTGTTTGAAACCCGAGGTTCCCAGCTGCGCGTTGGTCAGGCGGTTGTAATAGATCTGCCCGACAATGACAAAAAAATTGGAGTCGGGCAGGGAGGACTGATCGAAAATTCTCAAATTGTTGTTGTACACGGCCAAGGCAGCCAGCCAGAGCAGACACTCTCCGCCAAGCAGCCACTTCTTTGCCGGAACTCTTTTTAAATAACTGCCGGAAGCCGTCCAGAGCAGAACCGAGATCAGAACCGCAAGCAAAATCAAAATGACCATTATGGGGGGAAGATACTCCTGAATAATCCTCCAGAAATGGTAGGCTTCCGTGAAAATATAGTCGATGATGTAGTAATTGGGCATAAATTTGAAGTAGAAATACGCGCGGTATGAGGCGAGGAAAATGAAAGCGAGTCCGGGAGTGGACAGGATCAGGAAAACGACCGCAGCAATGCGCGACCTGCGCTTGAGCAAATACACCAGGAATATGAACAAATGCCAGATGCCGGCTGAGATGATGAAGCTCAACGCGTATATTCCCCAGGCCGCGGCTATCCATTCTTTCATATCCGCAAAGCGGACCGCCAGGTCAAAGACCAAAGCTGCCAAAGGCACCGCCCAGAGCAGCAACAAGTTGGGAAACATTTTTTCGCCTTTATCTAAATCCAATTCCATTTCCCCGCGACTCTCCCTTCAATTTAAAGGTTTAAGTTTTATAAGTTACATCGAGCAAAGGCAATGTCAAAGACAAACGCGGCCGCGATCAGACAGTTTCTTTTGCCCCGCGGAACTTTATCCATCCCCAGAAGATACTTGCCAGGCTCAAAAAAGTCGCGGGCCAGAAAAAAAGATAGGACTTGGCAAAAATTTTCCAGGGCACGGCCATGCTGCCAGCCGCGCCGCCGAAACGAAACCGCCTGAGCAGAAGATGATTGTAAATACCCTGGTGAAAAATCAGGGCAATGAAGCCCGGGATAAACCATCCCAGAATAAAAAACAAAACCGCCAATAGAAAGGTGGTCAGGAAGACGGCCTCGCTGCGGTCGAAAATAGCCTTCTCTACCTGATGGTAGCGCCCGGGATGTTTCCGGAAAAGCAGCCAGTCGTAGCCTCGGCGGATGGGGTAGAACCAGAAAAGGCGCCAAAGCTTGAGCGGCCTGACCGGATGGTCAACAACCGCGTTCTTCTCGAAAACTATCTCCCCGCCCCGGTCCAGAATTGAGAAGGCAAGATCAGAATCCTCCCGCCACGGATGCTTGAACCGCTGGTCAAAACCGCCGGCTCGCGCTATCCATTCCCGGCGATAAGCGATGTTGCAGGTCAGATATTTTCCTCCCTCAAGATTGTCAAGAAAATGGGAAAAGGGGGTCAAATCTTGAAAATTGGCGCAAACCGTTTTCCCCTCAACCCCGGCCAGCCCCGTATCCTTTTCCAGCCGCGAAACCAGAGCCTCAAACCAGCCCGGCAACGGTTTAACATCCGAATCAAGGAACGCGATTATATCCGCGGCGGAGTTTTTTATTCCCAGGTTACGCGCGGCTGCGGGACCCAAAGGCCCCTGACGCACCACCCTCAAGTTCAAGCGCCCGCCATATTCTTCGGCCATAAAGCCCAGCGGCTTTTCCGAGCCGTCGTCAACCAGGATCACCTCCACCTTTTTCCCCGCTGCCTCCGGGATGAGCGCGTCAAACAGCCCGCGCAAACAGTCCTCCATTCCCCGGCTTGGAACGATTATGCTTGCTCTTGGCTTTTCGCTCATCCCCCGCCCTTTTCCTTTAAAGCCCGCTCCATCCGGGCCAAAAGGGATTTCCCGATCGGCAGGGGAGCGAAACGCCGATCAAAAAGTTCCCTTCCCTGCGCGGCTATCGCTCTCCGCTTATCCGGATTGTTCTTAAGGAACAAAATCGCGTCCGCCAGAGCTTCGCCATCCTCAGCAGGAACCGCCAGGAAATGTTGGCCCGAAACCCCAACTTCGCTGGAGCCCCGGCTCTCTCTCGTGATCAAGGGAATTCCCATCGCGAGCGTCTGGAAGCCCTTATTCGGAAACACGCGTTCGCCGAACCCGGTCTTTCCGAAAATGCCCAGGCACACGCTCGCCCTTGCCATTCTTTCCGGCATTTGCTCAATGGGCAACGTGTCAATAAAAGTGACATTAGTCAGTTTGTACTTTTCCACTTTCTCCTTGACTTGCTTGAAGGCCGAGCTCGCCCGTTTGCCGATCATCTCAAATTTTATTCCCGGCTCATTCTTCAGAATGGCCGCAGCTTCGATGATCGCAGCCACGCCCTGAAGCCGGTGGTAGAATCCATTATAATGCACGAGGAATTCTTTTTCTTCTCGCCCGGGCAGCGGGTGGAAAAGCTCGTCATCCGCGCCGATGCAAACCGTCTCAAACCTGGCGCGGTCAAGCTTGTAAGTCTGGGCGATATAATCCGCGTGCGCGGAAGTGTCAGCCAGGACCAGGTCCGCGGTCTTGAGCGTAAATTTTTCCAGAAGATATGTTATCCTCGCTTTAGCGGAACCGGCTGAAATCTCCAGCTCGTCGTTCACCAGCGCATCCCATCGGGAATAAAACGCGTCGTAGACCAAAAGCGCGGCGAGCACCCGCGCCACGATCCATGCCATGGGGAAGCTTTCCAGGTCAACCTCGGGAACAATAATCACCTCCGGCCGTTTAGACTGAATGAGCAGCTTGGCCGCGTTGAGCAAAAGCCTGGGCCAGCGCAGAGCTTTATTGGCAGGAACATTTACCGCGATGACCGCCGCACCCGCCCTTGCCAGCCCTTTCCTGATCACCCGGTTCCTGGGATACCAGTCAAGGTAACTGCCAAAATACCAAACGCGCATCTAATCCATTCTAAAAGAGCAAGGCGCAAAATTCAATTCAAACGCCAAAAGTCAGTTGTGGGCGGATTTGCCGCCAGCGAATCTATGATTTCAAAATTTCAGAAAAATATGGTAAAAAGAAAGTATGGCTTCCCGGTCAGTTATCAGGAAAGCAAAAAGGATAAAGCTCGTGCTCCTGGATGTTGACGGCGTGATGACTAATGGCTCAATCATTTACGATCGGGCGGGAAAAGAAATCAAGGTCTTCAATGTCCGGGACGGGGTCGCCATCAGGTGGCTCCAGGCCGCGGGGATTGAGGTGGCCATCCTGTCCGGCAGGCAAAGCCTTGCTCTTGAAAAGAGGGCGAAGGAACTTGGCATCGGGAGGGTGATTCAATCCCGGACCATCAAGCTGCCGGCTTTTGAAAAGCTGCTCAAGGATTCAAGGCTTACGCCCGAACAAATCGCTTACATCGGCGACGACATTTACGACATCTCCGTGCTGAAACGGGCTGGGCTGTCCGCGTGCCCCGCGGATGCGGTCAGCGAGGTGAAGAAAGTGGTCGACTATGTTTGCGGACGGCAAGGCGGCAAAGGAGCAATTCGTGAACTGGCGGAACTGATTTTAAAGGCTCAAGGCAAATGGGGAAAAATCATCGCCAATTATTTGAAAGCTTAACCTCACCTTTGTTTTTAGCCTTTCCACTCCGGCTATGGTATTATCAATATTGGAGAAGATTTTAAATGGATATTGCAAAAGCCAAATTGCCATCTAAAGAAACCGTCGCAAAAATCCAGCGCCTTAAAAAGAAGAAGGGGGAAATAGCAGTCATCGAGCCGGAAACGGGTGAATTCTTTTTGGGCCAGAATCTGACCGAAGCGCTTAAGAAAGCGAAAAAGAAATACCCCGGCAAAGTTTTCTATTCCATCCGCATCGGCTATACCTTTGTCCACGAGCATAAAGGCGGGCTGCGGAAAATATGAAAGCCTTGATTAAAGGCGCAATTGAAAATTTTGTCCCGTCCTTTAACGGCTATGTGAATGAAAAAGGAATCCTTGTTATTCAAGAAACCGGTTCCCTGTCTTTCACGGTAGATACCGGCTTCAGCGGCGCAATCGCTCTCCCGGAAAGAATTCTGAAAAAGATGAAGGCTGAGCTGATTGCCTATGGAATTTTCAGACTGGCCGCCGGAGACGAAGTGGAATTGCCGGTATTCTGGGGCCAGGTTGCGATCAAAAATTCTCAAATCGAAACCTGGTTTATCCCGGGCAATTCTTTGTTAGGCATGGAATTCTTGTCTCTCGTTGGCTCTTATTTGATTTTTGATTTTCAAGGACAAGAGGTTAAGCTGGCCAAATAACAGCAAAAGCTCATTGAAAAACACCAAAGCTGAAATTCTCTGCATTGGCAGCCGTTGACATCGATATAGAGCTGAAGCGCGGGTAAATAAACATCAACCAAAGCTCAGGGCGAAGACCCTGGCAAAAGGAGGAGAGAGATGAAGCTAAAGGTATTGGGACTGGGGGTCGCGGCGGGCATAGTTTGGGGAGCGGGTTTGTTTCTTGCCACCGCAATCGCGATTATCAGAGGAGGCGGCGTTCACCTGTCCTTAATTAAGTTCTTTTATTGGGGATACAGCGTGACCTGGCCGGGCGCAGTGATCGGGTTTTGCTGGGCCTTTGTCGACGCCCTGGTGGCAGGAGTAATCTTTGCCTTGATCTATAATCTTTTCGTCACCAGCAAAGAAGCCTGAAGACATTTTAACTGCCGCTCCTTCTTTTTCCATCGGCCTGAATAAACCGATTAAGGGGAGGGGCTATGCTTCGAGTCTTACAGCAATAAAGGCGCGATCAGAGAAGTGGCAGAATTCTTAAGATGTCTAAATAGAAAAGCAGGAACAAAAACCGGCCCCAGAAAAAAGTCGTCAACCCCTTGAATTTATTGGTGCCGGAGGAGGGAATCCTGCTCCGCCAAGGCTTCGAAGGATTGGGCAATCTCGGAAAAAAATTTGCAAATTTCAATTCTGCGCAGCTTTAGCCAAGCAGAATGCCGGAGGAGGGAATCGAACCCTCACCCTGCTAGGCAGGACGGGATTTTGAGTCCCGCGCGTCTCCCAGTTCCACCACTCCGGCCCAAAACTGCAAGCTGTTGCAGCTAAAGCTAATTCAAAACCAGACAAAAGTCAATCAGCCGGGTTAAGAGAAATTCAGGCATCCTCTTTTTAGGGGATGATCTTTCCAGCTATTTTTTCTCCCCCAATTTTGATATTATGTTCTTGCGCCGCGGGCGAAGGCACAATGAACCAGGCGAAAAGTTGAGGGGAATTTTTATGAAACCGTATCCAGATCAAGAGAAAGTCAAGGAACTGGTTCTTGGCCGGGATTGGCTCAAAGCTGAAGAGCTTTTGAATTCAGTCCTGAAGGATGCCGATTACGCGTCGGTCTTAAACGATCTTGCGCTGGTGTCCAGCCAGCTGGGCAGAGGGGAGAGAGCGCTTGAGCTGATTGAGCAGGCGGTTTCAAAGAACGATTCAGATATAAGGGTTAAGATCAACCGGTTTTATCTCTCCCGGCTTAGGGAATTGAATCGGAGCCGGGGTGAGGACGCTGGGAGCCGAGTCAGAGAGATAAAGGTCGGGGATCCGGGTCTCAAGCCGAAGACAAGCATCATCATGCGAACTATGAACCGGGGCGATCAGATCCGGGAATCGATCAAAAGCGTTTTGGCCCAGACTTTCCAGGACTGGGAGCTTATTATTGTCAATGACGGCGGCGACCGGGAGCTTGAGAAAGCTCTTGAGCAATTGTGGGACAAACGGATGGTTTATGCTTACGCACAACATTCAGGACCATCTGCCGCGCTCAATGTCGGATTTCGGCTGGCGCGGGGACACTGGATCGGGTTTCTGGACGATGACGACATTTATTATCCGGACATTTTAGCGGAGCTGGTCAACTGGCTTGATTCTCACCCTGACACGAAAGTGGTTTATGCGGATTCCAAAATAGTCTGGATCGACGAAAAAACCGGGAAGGTGAGCAAATCAGAGGTGTTAGCTCCGGGTAATTTCCGGCAAGACCGGCTCTGGGCCGGCAATTATATAGCAATAATTTTCACGGTATTTGTGCACCGGAAATGCCTGGAGGAGGTCCCCGGATGTCTGGAGGGGCTTAGGAGTTCAATGGACTGGGAATTTTATATTTCGCTCAGCCGCCACTTCCAACTTGACTATCTCCACCGTCTGGCCGGGGAAAGAAGATATACCGGGGGATTGATGCAAATAGGCAAGCGGTCCATTATTGAAAGGAATCTTCAGCGCAACCTGATCCTCTACTATCACGGAAAGTCTCCATTTTACAGCTTCGGCCCGGGCCGGAGCGGACACAGCCGTCGATTCCTGCGCGTTCTCGAAGATTTTTTAACCAGGTTTAATAATTTGATTCCCGCGCTGGAGCTTAGGAAACTTTTTAAAGAACCTGAGTACGCGTTCTTCTATGAGCTGGGAATCAAGCTGGAGAAAGAAGGCAGAATCAGGGAATCGAGCGCGGCTTATAACTCGGCGCGGAAAATAGCGCCTAAAGAAATTAAAGCCTGGGCCCGGCTGGTCAGGAGTTTTTTCAAATAGGCCAGGGCTGGTGAAAAGGAGCGGCGCTCAATTTTATGGCTCAACGCCTGGAACTGAAACCTGCTTTTTTTCTTCCGGCGCTAATGGCTTTCAGCTGCGGGCTGAATCTCATAGATATATACCTCGCCGATGGTTTCCCGCAGCTTGTAATTCTGGCCCAAGAATTGGTAAAGCTCGGGGAACAGTTGTTCAAGCGCGCTCCAGGCGTCTTCATTTATGAGATTAAAGGTCTCGTTGCCTCTTGCGGTGAGAGTGTTGGCAAAGATAAAAAAGCGCGGTCTGGCGTTTATGACCTGGGAACTATACTCTCTTATCATTTGCTCCTGCTCAGGCAAAATTTTGCCGTCCCCGCGCTTGAAGAGCATATGTTGAACAAACGGGACATAAGTGGGCATTTTTTTCTTGAGCAGAAAAGGAATCAGAGCATAGGGTCCAAAACAAACAATTTGGTCATCCTCTTTTAACAAAGGCCTAAAATAATTAGCAACCATATAATTGTTTCTAAGGCGAGGCTCCTCATCGGTTTTGCCTCTTTTCGACATATAAGCCTTTTCAAAACTGCGGAAACAATATTGCTTTGCAAACCTCCTCAGTCCCGGGCTTACGGATGTCGAAATCATAAGGATAATCATAGCCAGACAGAAGGCTGAGACAAAAATCCCGGCCCAGGCTGGCCTGGTTTTATTTTTGATCCAGTCCGCGGCCATCCCCAGGGCCCAGCCGGAAAAAATTATTAGAAAAGCCACAAAAGGAACCGAATGATAAAGAAAATATTTGCCCTGCGACCAATAATTGATTAAGCAGACAAGCGTCATTACCAGAAGCAGCAGGAAAAGGGGCCTATCTTTGGCTGAGATTATATTCAAAAGCAGCAATATGATCAAAAAAACAGCTGAAAAGAAGACCAGCGGGTAGAGTTTGAAAATGATGTTGGGGAGACTCTCGTGCCAGAAGACCAGCCGCTGGATATGGGGGTCAACCATTGCATTATAGACTTTGAAATTAAATGTGATGTTGGCGAAATATAGTTTATCCAGAGCATCCCCGCCCAGGCGCCAGTAATAAAACACTATCAAAAGGGTGGGCAGTATGCAGGAAAATGAAAAAAGGACAAGTTCGAGCACGGTCGCTTTGCGCCTTTTCATAATCCCTTGAATCAAAAAAAGCATCCCGAACACGGGCCAGGCAAGTCCATATTGAGGCTTAAGAAGAAAAACATACCCGAGCATAACTCCGACCAAAAAAGCCCGAAGCCAGAGCCGGTTTTCCAGAACAAAGGCGAAAGCCACACAGAAAATCAGGCCGGAGAAGACCATGGGGTCTCGGTGCAGAGTGTTATTTTGGGAGAGGCCGTAATAGTAAATGCCGTAAAAAACAGAAGCGAAAAATCCCGCGATACTGAGGCCGGAAACTCTTTTGGCAACATAAAAGACCATTGGCAGGCAGCTAAGCTGGATTATCAAGTCCATAATCCTCAGCGCCAGAACACTGTCCCCGAAAAGCTCCATTGCCAGGCGTCCCATAATATAAATGCCCGGGAAGTTGTGATTGAACGCGCCGACAAAAGGAGGCAGATGATATTCTTTCCAGACCCAGGAAATATAGGCGATAAAAGCCTGGGCCAGACCTGCCCCATACCAGAGGGTCAGGGAAAGGAAAAGTCCTCCAATCAGAAATGCCAGCCAGAAAAAGGGGTCCCGCCAGATTTTATTGCTTTGCATTTTTAAATCCGCTATGACCTCCTCAATCCTTTTTCCGTTCCGGGAAACTCTTGAGCAACTTGTCTTGAGTGAGACCGGCCCATTATGATTCTGGCAAGCAGCCTGTTTTTTAAATAACCAAGCTCCAAAGCCAGGTCCGATCCCGAAATCGCTTTCACCCGATAACGCTTGAGCCTAAATCGGTCGGCCCCGGGACTGATGGTTCCCCGCTCGGTGGTAAAGGCAATATTATAGCCAGCCTGCCTGGCAAGTCCAATTGTCATCGCGCCGTAATCTCCAAAAGGCCAGCTAAGACCTGGGCAGGCAAGACCGAGCCGGCTTTCTATAATTTCTTTGGAACCTGTAAGCTCAGCCAGGATTCTGGCTTCAACCTCGGTTTCAGACTCATAACTTCCCAGAGGAGCCAGTTTTTCCGTCAATTTCCGGAGCTCATCCTCCAACCGGCTCCTGGCGCTCGCGGATGATTGCATTTGAGTTCGACAATATTCGACAAGCTGCTCCAGCGCTTCCTTCCCGGGCATAAACCGCCGGATGGCCAGCGCGGAGGCCTTCTGAAAAACCGGCAGCCCCGGCCTGATCTCTCCATCATGGAGCTGATGATACTTCCAATAGGCCTCATTATGAATTTTTTCACCCGGCTGGAACGAAACCCGATTTTATGGGACATGCTGTGAGAACCAAACTCGACCAGGCCGCTTTTTGCCATCTCCTGCGCCATCCCCCAGCTTAAAAACAACCTGCGGTCTCCCTGCAAAGCAGACTTGATCCCCTGGTCGGCTTTGACATTTTCCAGCTCAGATGCAATCCGGCTCCTGGACTCAGCGCCGCTATTTTCATTCATCCAGTCGGTGACCAGGAAAACAACCGCATTCATTTTCAATTTTTCCAGCAAGGGATAGACATAAAAATAAAAATCAACATAGCCGTCATCAAAACTGAGCAGAAGCGGCTTTTCCGCCGCCAGGGGTTTTCCGGACAGGAAACCAATGAGTTCGGAAATGGAGATGGTGCTGTATCCCCGGCTCGAAAGCATTTCGAGCTGGCTTTGAAAAAGCTCCGGCGAAAGGGAAAGCTCTTCCTTAACCGGACTCACCCGATGGTAATACAGACAAATAACATCCCGGCCTTTCATTTAATCTCCGCGAGCAGACCAGCACCCCGGATTGGCAGTTGATATTAACTGGATCCAGCCTTATCTTCAATAACTGAAGGCGGGCAAAAGCAGTAATATGCCGACCGTTGCAAAAAGTTACGGTAAGGTTTTTGTATTGGGGGCCGCATCCATCTTCTTCTTTTGCCTTTCGGCCCGGGCCCAGAAGACCGCGGATTTCATCTCAACCCCTTCCGAGCTGGGGTCAAAAGATTTCCATCATCATCTGGTCCGGCCTGGGGCGGTGACAAGCTATATCTTGCGGGTGCAAAACATTTGGGACCGGACAGTGGATATTCGTCTTGGGGTCGAGGCGGCCGGAAATAATTTATGGGCAATTGATCTTTCTAAAAACGAACTTTCAGCGGTTAAGCCCGGGAAATACCGGGAGGTTTTGGTCACCGTCCGGGCCTCGGGAGAGCTCCAGCCCAAAGAGCCGCTCCAATTCAAGATCACCGCGCATTCCAGCAACGGCTTTGAGGATGAAAACGCCTTGTTTGCGGAGACCTCGGCCAGCCGGAAAATCTATTTTGTGTCCCTGGATTCTCTGCACCCGGATTACTTGAACCTGAATTCAGCCGGCACCGGCCTGGGCAAACAGGGCGACTGGCTGATGCCTAACGCTCAGCGGGTTCTCAGCCGGGGAGTCTTCTATCCCAACGCCAAGGTTCACATTCCCAGCGCATCTGACAACAACCATTTCAATATGCTCGCGGGGACGATGACCCGCAACTCCGGCATTCCCCACATAAATTTTTTCTTCTACGGATTTGATGAAAAAGGCAAGGTCATAATCCGGTCGGATTATGACCCCAAATCCCCGGTCACATTTTATGATGAGGGAAAAGCGACCCCCAGTTTGTTCAATGCCGCTAAATTTTATAATCCCCAGGCCTGGACTGCTTATGTTTCAGGCGCGGAACAAGTGGTCAGAGTCATAGATTTCCCGCAAGCCCGGATCGACAGGGTTGTCTATGGCGACAAGAGGCCCGATTGGATTTTATCGCCAGCCGCCGGCCTGATAAAAAGAAATATTTTCTACAAAAATACCTTGAAGCCTTTGCTTCCAGACCCCCTGCCCTATCGTCATCACCCGGTCGGCAACCCGGCCGGACTGCGTGAGGAGCAAGACCCGCGCCAGAAATATCCGCTGGCCGTTGTTATGAGTGACTCGCACGCAAAATTCCCGCCCGACCGCTGGACAATGGATGCGGCTCTCCTGGAAATCCTGAACGAGGACCCTGATCTGCTTTATATCCTGCTGGCCCAAGCGGACGACGCCGGCCATTGTTTCGGCTCGGCCTGGGACTTAACTGAATGGAATGGCCGCGGCACTGAAACCGTCAGGGATGATATTTCCAAATATGACCCCAGGGCGAGCAGGCAGGGCATTCTCAATGTGGTCCGGGAGGCTGATAACCAGCTGGGCAGATTCCTGGACTTTATGCAGCAGCGGGGAATGCTGGATCAGATCATTCTGGTGCTCGAATCGGACCACAGCCAAGTCACCCATTTCCGCAAGGCCCTTACTATGGGAGCGCATCTGAACAAGGCAACAAAGCTCTCCGCGAAAAAAGATTATTTTTTCGCAAGCATACTGACCAACGGCTTTGTCGCGGCGCGCCGCGATGACCCATCTATAATTCCTGAATTGGAGCGGGCTCTGGAATCCTGGCAGGTGAAGAATCCTCTTACCGGCGATCAAGAATGTCCGGTAATCGTGTATAACCGGGAAGAGATGAAAACCGGCCTGGATCAGGCAACCGGCCAAAGATGGCTTCTGCCCGGGGAATATTACAGCGAGTATTATATTGAGCGCCGCAAGCCTGAAGACCAAATCTGGCCTGAGCTTTTGGTTGTTACCAAATCTCATTACAAATTTAAGATAGAAAATCTCAACTTGGCGGATCTTGAGATTTCAAATTCGCCGATCAAAATTCCGAGATGGGGATATTTCATCGGCGGCCACGGAAATTTCACCACCAGGCCCTCAACCTTGATCATAAGTGCTCCAGGCGTGAACCCCGAGATAAGAGATGATATGGTCTTTGCCATGGACATTGCGCCCACCATCCTGCGCATTCAAGGCTGGGCCATTCCTGACTCGGTTGACGGCATCGGCCTGCCCGGCGCAGACCCTGAGATAAAATCATTAAACCGGAAGTAAAAGAGAGCCTTTGGCCGGCGGGATCTTCGCGGTCGCGGCAGGAGCTACCTGGTTTTCTTCAGTTCCTCCAGAAATTCTTCCTCCGTGATGACTCCTTTTTTCGCGAGCAGCCTAAGCAGGGCGAGTAGTTCACGGCTGGGTTTGGCTTTGATCGGCCCGCTTTCAGGTTCAGCCATAATCGTATTCGCGGCTCTTGGGCCCCTGGTATCCTCGTCAAAGTCGATTACTCTTTCCCCCGCGATTCTGTCCTCAATCGGCGGCTCCTTGACATTATGCTCCACCTCGCTGATATTGGCCGGAGCAGTGTAGCGGTAAGAGCCTTTGCCTTCCTGGCGATACCAGTACTCGCGGATGGCTTCCCGGATCACGCTCTCAAGCGCGAGCACCGGCTCGACCCGATGCCCGGTCAAGAACCGGATGCGATCCTGGATTTCCACATCCGTGGGGTCAGCCATGGAAAGGATCAAGACATTTCCGCCCGCGGCGTGCTTGATCCCGATCGGAAACACCAAACTCTTTTCCTGGATTTCCTGCGAGACGATATGGATGACCGCTTCCGGGATGGTGCTTTTGGCGAAATCGATGGCCGGTATTTTGAGCTGCTGGGAAAGAGCGACGAGAAAGCTTCTTTCGTCAATATAGCGGCGATCGAGCAGGATGTCTCCCAGCCGGCCGCCATACCTCCTCTGATCCTCAAGCGCTTCCTTGAGCTGCTTCGGGGTGATCGCGCCCGCCTGGACCAGAATCTCGCCTAACTTCTTTCTGTCCACCATGCTCTTGCCGTCCGTCCCTCCCCGCGGCCGTGTCAAAAAAGGCGCCCCAAGATCCGCGGCTTCGGTGATCAAGTTTGCGGCTTTTCCTTGCCCTCCTCAGACTTTGACATCAACTTGGTTATTATCGCTTCCAGCTCTCGCGCGGAAACCTGGTTTTTGCTCTGCTCCCGCACCCAGTAAACCATCCAGACAATGAACCCGAGCATCGCTATCTCAACCAGCACCCCGAGATTCTGCCAGAAGTCAGACCAGCGGCGCCCCGGCTTGGCGTTGGTCTTTCCCATCAGCTCGAGCGAAGACTTGGACAACTGAATCCTGGTCCGATCCCGCTCCAGTTCCCTGGCAATCTGATCCATCTGCAGCCGGATCTGCTCATGACTCTGCTCCAGCGCGGATATTTGCGCCTGGAGCTGATCGATTTCCACCTGCATAACTTCCTGATTGCGCTCCCCCCGGCTCCGGCACGACAGCGCAGCAAGAACAAGAATCATGCCTCCCAAGAACCTTATTTTCATCTCCGCTCCTTTTTAATTATTTTATCCCCCTGAATTTAATCGTCAATTGCAGGCTGATGCCTTGAACGCGCACGGCTGGCTCGGCCCCAAATCCGGCCGCAACCCAACCCGTCTGTATTTGAATATTTTTATCCTATGATAAAATCACCAGAATGAAACTAATGAATATAAATCTGCGGCGGGTGGTTGATAATTCCTATCCGATAGCCATCGGCAGGAATATCCTGGGCCGGGCCGCGCAAAGCCTGGCAAAAAATCCGCTCGGAAAAAGATACGCGGTGATCACCGACTCGGTCGTGATCGGCCTTTACCGCGACAAGCTTTTGTCCGAGCTTTGCCGGAAAAATATTGACGCGTGCGCGCTCTACTTTGCCGCCGGCGAAAAGAGCAAAAACCCGAAAACCTGGCTCAGCCTGGTTCAAGAGATGCTCCGGATGGGCTATGACCGCGACGCTTGCATCATCGCCCTCGGAGGCGGGGTGGTGGGAGACATCGCGGGGTTTGCCGCGGCTTCTTTCCTGCGCGGAATACCCTGGATTCAAATCCCGACCACGCTTTTGGCAATGGCTGACGCCAGCGTCGGCGGCAAGGTCGGCGTTGACCTGCAAGAGGGCAAGAACCTGCTCGGCGCTTTCTGGCAGCCTGAAGCGGTCTATATTGATATCGATTGCCTGAAAACCCTTCCCAAAATCCAGCTTCTGAACGGACTGGCTGAGATAGTGAAAGCGGGCCTGATCCGGGACCCGAAGCTTTTTTCCCTGCTTGAGGATAAAGCCGCGGCTCTCCTTTCGCTCAAAGGCGACTACCTGCCCCGGGCGATTAAAGCCGCGCTGAAAGTCAAGGCCGAAGTGGTTGAGAAAGACGAGCGCGAGACTCTGGGCGAGCGCAAAATTCTTAACTACGGACACACCATCGGACACGCTCTCGAAGCAATGAGCGGATACAAGCTCTTGCACGGCTTCGCGGTCGCGCTCGGAATGCAGTCCGCAGCCCGGATTGCCGCGGAAATGGGGTTTCTTTCCTGGACTGACGCGGCCCGGCAAAACCGGCTCATCGCCAAAATGGGATTCCCTTCCCGCGTCCCGCGCTATCTGGCAAAGAAGCTCAAGGCCAAATCCGGCCGCGGCCAATTGTTTGAATATCTCTTCAAGGACAAGAAAGCCCGGTCAGGCAAGATCGAGATGGTGCTTCTTTCCCGAATCGGCGCGGTCAAGCGGCCAGCAGGAAACTGGACGGTTGCGGTTGATGAGAATTTGATCGATCTGGGTTTAGAGGAAATCCTGTAATGATTCCCTACCGGGATGATAATCCCACCAGGAGTTTTCCGATCATCACCGTATTGCTCATCCTGGTCAACAGCCTGGTCTGGATTTTTTTCCGGCTGCAGGGAGATTTGACTTACCAGCGCGCGGTTTTTGAGTTGGGAATGATCCCCTACCAGGTCTTAAACCGCGTGCATCTGCCTTTCAGCGTGTTTATGAGCCAGAACTTTGACTATCACGGCCCGCTTCCATCATCGCCGCCCCCGATCTCACCCTATCTGACTATTTTAACTTCTATGTTCATGCACGGCGGCCTGCTGCATTTGGGAGGCAACATGCTTTATCTCTGGATTTTCGGCAACAACGTGGAGGATTACCTGGGCCGGATCAGGTTCATCATTTTTTATCTGATCTGCGGCCTGGCCGCGGCTGCCGCCCACCTGGTTTTCAATCCGGATTCTCTGATACCCACGGTCGGAGCCAGCGGAGCGATCAGCGGAATACTTGCCGCGTATCTTCTCCTTTATCCGTTGGCGCGGGTTTATGTTCTGATTCCGATCTTTTTCTTCATAACCACCGCACGCATTCCAGCCGCGTTTATGATCCTGTTCTGGTTTGTTTTCCAGGCTCTTGCGACAATGACCGCGCCGCCGACAGGAGGCGGCGTGGCATACTGGGCGCACATCGGAGGATTTGCCGCGGGACTGGTCTGGATTTTCTTCCGCAGGATAAGGCATCCGCCCAAAAGAGCGTATCGCAGATACAGATACTGAGAGGAATCTCAGATGATCGACCTCCATATCCACAGCACAATCAGCCACGACGGAAAAGCATCCCTCCGGGAACATTGCCAAAAGGCAATCGAGCTCGGGCTCAAGGAGGCGGGATTTGCCGAGCACCTTGACCTGAACAATGTCGACCCCCACGCCGGGCTTCACGATTACAAGCGATACCAAGCGGAAATCGAACAGGCCCGGAGAGAATTCCCTGCCCTCGCGGTGCGGATGGGAGTGGAGGCGAGCTTTATGCCGCAGGGTCAAAAAACGATCCGCGATTTTCTGGAGGGCAAAGAATACGACTATGTCCTGGCCGCGGTCCATATGGTTGAAGGCGGCAAATACACGGTAAGCGAGGAAGGTCCTTGCCGCGATTTTTTTTCGCGGCGCTCCGCTAAGGAGTGCTATGAGGAATTTTTCGAGCTGACCCTGGCCGCGGTGAAAAGCGGCTTGTTTGACGCGGTCGCGCATCTTGATGTGATCAATCGTTACGGCCTGACCATTTGCCCGGATTGGGAATGGCGGCTGTTTTACGGTCTAATCCGCCGCATCTTTGAAAGAATGACCAAAAGAGGGATGGCGCTTGAGATAAACACCTCAGGCTTCAGGCAGACCCCGGGCCGGCCCTATCCGGACCGCGACCTTCTCAAACTTTATCGTGAGCTGGGCGGCCAGATGATCACCATCGGCTCGGATGCGCATAAAATTGAAAACCTGGCTAGCGGCGTCCCGCAGGCGCTGAAGATGGCCAGGGAACTCGGCTTCAGCCGGGTGGTGACTTTTGAAAGGAGAAACCCGAAATGGCTGAAAATCTGAAAAGCCGGAATATTTTCCCGGACCGCGCCGGGATTATTGCCGGCTGAGCAAAAAATAAACTGCGCTGCTGGAGCTTTTCCGCGGGTGCTGATAAAATGTGCGTATGGACGGCCGGCCCAAAATCCTGGTCATCGACCCGGAGCCGTTTATCCAGGAGCTTTTGAAAATCAGGCTGGAGCCGCTTCGGGCCAGGGTTGTGTTCGCGGACGATGAGAAGGAAGTGAAAAAGGCTCTGGTTGAGCAAACGCCTGTGATTATAATCCTTGACATCCTCCACCCCCGGCTTGACGCCTACAAATTCGTGCAGGGCTTGAAAAACAATCCCCGGCTCGCAGCCATCAAAATAATCATCCTGAGCTTCAAGAAAAAAGACCCCGCAACTTTTTTCCTTTACAATGTCTGGATCGAAGCCTACTTTGAAAAACCGTTTCTGCCCGACCAGCTGGTGAAAAAGGTCAGGGAAATTTTGAAATCCGGCGGAGCAGGCTGATGGTGAGGATTGCCCAGCTCAAGGATAAAAACGAGCTTGTCGGCCGGCTTGAGCAGGAGAGTATGTTTGATCTGGTCCGGGAAACGGTCAAGAGCAATTTGCCGATTTATCTTTGGATCAGGCATCTTGGGGAGGAGGGCCATTTTTATTTTCGGGACGGAAAGATCGTGGCGGCCGCGTGCCGGAGCCTGAGGGGAAAGCAGGCCGCGTATAATTTTTTGCCGTTTAAGGCCGGCTTTTTCCGGATGGCGCGGGACTTAAAGCCCCCGGCGGAAAATGTGGAAATCGCCTGGCAGGACTTTGAAAACTTGTTCCTCGAAGAACTGAAAAAGCTGGTCATTGCTTTCAGTCACACCCTGGAAGGCAAATTTGTTTTCCGGCTGGCTGATTTCAGACACCAGGAGCTGTATGCTTACGGCGAAGCTCACGCAGCCGGCCAGACAAAGATGATCAACCATCTTTTCGAAACCGGAATCCAAAGCGGGTTCAAGCTCCTGGTGCGCGGGCTTGAGGACAGCGTAACCGAGATCAAAGACGACATTTTCGCGACCGTCTTTTACCTCCGGGAATTGCGCTACTTTGTTTTAGCCGCGGGCGAGACCTTTGAGCGGGAGAAAATTATGAGCTGGATGCGCGAGCAATTTATTCCGCTGGCCCGGGAGGCTGTGAGCGTTGCCCTGAAAAAGGCGGACCGGCTCTCGCGCCGCGGGGGAGTGCTTGCCATCATCCCGGACCCGGCTCTGGCCGAGCAGATAACCTCGCCCCTGAACTCAGCCGGATTCAACACCTGGCTTTGCCCGGATGGCTTTGAGGGGCTTGTGCGCGCGGAGGATTTTCATCCCGACCTGATTGTCGTCTGCTCAAGCCTTGACCGGATCAGCGCCAGCGAGGTTTACCAGCGGCTCAAGCGCAGGGAATCAAGCCAGATGATCCCGGTGATCTGCCTGGTCGAGGCGCAGGACCGCCGGAAAGTTCAGGCCGAGGTCGCGGGAGACATTTATCTGGATTTGCCCCTTTCCGGGAAGAAGCTGGTCAAAGCAGTTGAGAATCTGCTCGAGTTAAAATAAAATGCAGGGAGAAAGGAGAAGCGAATGAAAAGGCTCAGGTTTATGATAATGATCGGCATTTGGGTCGGCCTCGCGGGCTCTTGCGCCCGGCCCATGCAGGAAGAGCCGACCGAGAAAACCACGCCCAGGGCTGAATACAAAAAGATCAAGGCCGAGGAGTATCCAGTTCCGGACCAGCTCAAAGAAGCTCTGCCCGGATTGCTCAACGACAAGATCAGGGTCTGGAGGGAAATATCTCCCACCATCAACCTGGTTGTGTATTCGCCGAATTATTCCCTGGACAACGCCATCAAGCAGGCCGCACAGGCGTTTCTCATCCTTGAGCGGAATCCAGAGATCACCAAAGAAACCGATTTCTGGATCATCCAGATTCAGCCGGAGAAGGGCCCGGAGGTTTTGGTCTGGGGAGTGAGGCCTTCGGAGCTCGAGCTGTACAAGAAGACCAAAGACTTGAAGGCCTTTTTCGAAAATTCGGAATATGTGCTGATCAACGACCAGGTGATTCCGAAGGGAGCCGGCCGGCTGGAATATTTCAGTCCGGGCAAGTGAGCCGGTTAAAGTTTTAGCGACAAGTTCCGGGGGTGTAAATTTGAGCTCGGCGGAAAAGCCGGTGGAGGGTCTCTTTGAAAAATAGAAAGGCAAAACTCGCAATCTTCTTCCTGACCCTGGGGCTTATTCTCGCATCCGGCCTGAGCCTCCGCGGCCAGGTCACAGGGCAAAGCCCCGCGCTCCCCTATCTCCAGAACGGCGACCGCTTCTATGAGCAGGGCAAATACAAGGAAGCGCTCGCGGAATACCAGAAGGCGCTCTCGCTGGACCCGAAAAATCAGTATGCGCAGTTCCAGATCGGACAAATCCAGAAAAAAACCGGGATCGGAATGGAGCCGGGCGCGTATGAGATTCTTCCGCCCCGCGATTATTCCAAGTTGAGCTACGAGCTCGGTCCATACTACAAGGACCCGGTTAACAGTTTCGCGATCAAATACCCCAAAGGCTGGAGCCTGGATAACACCGACCCGAATTTCACCGCCAAGTTCATCGAGCCTTATTCAGAAGCATATATTTTTGTCAAAGTGATACCAGCCGCGGAACTGGTGCTGATCAACTACGAGTTCCGGGATCAGGTTGAGGCGGAAATAAAAAAGCTCCTGGAACAGGTCCCGGGCGCTTCGCTCCGGTACTGCAACTTTGAGAAATTCCTGAACGACACCGCGCTTAAAACCGAGATCGTTTTTAAAACCGGGCCCAACAACTCGCTGATCGGAACCAGGTATATCTCCGACATCAACCGGCTGATCCTGGTGAGCTATGTCTGTCAGGAAAAATTATTTTTCACTTTTCGGCCGCTGCTGGAAAGCTCGATCGCAACCCTTAATCTCAACCCCCGCTGAAAAATGCCGGGAGCGCTCTTCCTCCAAACCGACTGGCTCGACCACCTGGGGCCGCTTTATCTCTCGGCTTTTCTCAAAAGCCGGGGAATCCCGGCCGGCATCATTATCACCCGCTCCGCGAAAAGGCTGATCAAGGAGGTTGAGCGAACGCAGCCTGAGATCGTGGCCGTGTCTCTTTCCAGCGCGGGACATCGGATTGCTCTTGACCTTTTGCAGGAAGCAAAGGCTGCGCTCAAAATTCCCGTGATTCTGGGAGGCCCTCACCCGACCTTTTTCCCGGAAGCGCTCGCCAGTCCTGCGGTTGATTTCATCATCCGGGGCGAGGCGGAAGAAAGTTTTTACCAGCTGATTTTGGCGCTCAGGCAGGGACGCGATTTTGCCCGGGTCAACGGCCTCGGCTACAAAAAAGATGGGGAGCTTAAATTCAACCCGGCCGGAAAACTGGATGAGGACCTGGACCAGATTCCTTTTCCGGACCGATCCCTCTATTCCCGATACGGATATTACCGCCGGGTGCAGGTGCAGCGGGTCATCACCTGCCGGGGATGCCCCTATAATTGCAGCTATTGCTTCAACGCCTCGCTCAAGGATTTTTACCGCGACTCCGGCAAATATGTCCGGCAGAGAAGCGCGCAGAATGTGATTGCGGAGCTTAAAGCAATCCTGTCTCAGACCCGGACGGTCAATTTCGCGGACGACAGTTTCGGCCTGGACCGCAACTTTGCCGACGAATTCCTCGACCGCTACGGCAAAGAAATCCGGCTTCCTTTCATAGTCAACTTGAGGCCCGAGCAGGTCAGCCAGGATTACGCCAAGAAGCTGGCCCAGGCCGGCTGCTATTCCGCGCAGATCGGGATCGAAGCCGGGAACGACGAACTGCGGGAGCGGGTGCTGGACCGGAAAGTGAGCAAGGAAGAAATCCGCTCTGCTGTCCGCTATTTGCAGGACCAGGGCATAAAGGTTCTAAGCTACAATATGCTCGGGCTGCCGGGCGAGAGTCTTGAGCAGGGATTTGAGACCATCCGCTTTAACCGCGAGCTGAAGGTGGAATTCCCGCGGGTGAGCATCTTCCAGCCCTATCCCGGCACCGAACTCGGAAAAGAGATGGTCAGAAAAGGATGGGCGAACGACCAGGAGCTTTTCAACAATCTCTCCGGCACTTATTTCAATAAAAGCGTGCTCAAGATGCCCGAGATTCGAGAGCTGGAAAACCTGCAGAAACTATTCGCACCCGCAATCAGGTCCGCGGCGCTCGAGCCCTTGATCAAAAAACTGATTAAACTGCCCGGAAACCCGCTTTACGAGATGATTTTCCTGTTCTCAATCGCAGCCCAGTACCAAAAAGCCACCAACCGCTCTCTGCCGGAAACCATCGAATACGGCTTCAAAAACCTGGCGCTTTATTTTCAATAATATAAATATCGGTTCCGGCAAAAGATATAAAATTAGTTGTTTGACTTTAGCTACCAGTGCCTTTAAATTTCCCTGAAGGCTATCAATTGATCGAGGTTATTCAGACCGAGCAAGGCCAGACAGAGCCTTTCCAGGCCCAGAGAAACGCCGGCTGAATCGGGCATTCCGAGTTTGAGGCTGGCCAGGAAATTTTTGGGGAGAGGCGTGATTTTTCGCTTCAGTTTTTTGCGCTTTTTGATCTCCGCGCTAAATCTTTTTTCCATCTCGGCCGCGTCGGTCAGCTCGGTGTATCCGTTGGCGATTTCAATTCCTCTTAGGTAAAGCTCGAATCGCTCAGCGACGAGCCAGTCTCCTTCGGATTTAAGCCGGGCCTGCATTGCCAGCGGCTCTGGCCAGTCGTAAACAAAAATCGCATCTTTGCTCTGAAGCCAGGGATCAAGCCACTTGACCACTGCATACTCGAAAAGCTCCGGCCAGTCCATTGCTCGGGCTTTGAAAAATCGGTCCCTGGTTTTTATCGCGCCCCCCAGTTTTTTGCGGTCGTTAAGCGCGATGAAGTCAATGCCTGCGGCCTTGAGCAGCGCATCCCGCATCGTGATTTTCTCAATCGGCTTTTTGACCGCGAAAAGTCCGGAAAGCATATCCTCCAGCTCGGACATCAGGTCAAGGTAAGTGCAGCCGGTCCGATACCATTCGACCATGGTGAATTCCGGATGATGCTTTTCAGCTAATTCCCCCTGCCGGAAAACCGGTCCGAGATAAAAAAGAGCGGAAAAGCCTGAGGCCAGCAGCCGCTTGATCAAAAGCTCAGGCGAGGTCTGGAGAAAAAGCTCCCGCTTTTTGCCGGCGTCAAAAACCGATTTGAACGCCACCGAGAAGGTCTCCAGGTTGAGGTCCGGCACGGTCTCGGTTGAAAGGGCCGGGATCAAAACCTCAAGATATTTTTTGGCCTTGAGCCAGCCGCGGATTTGGTCGCGTGCGTTTAACAGAAACAGGTAATTTTCTCTGTCCTTTTGACTGGCGAGGAATCTTTCCGGGCCGGGATTTTGACTCAAGCCTTTGAGCTCAGAGCCACTCCGCTTCATCCCATCTCCGGTATATGGCCAGGTCTTTGAGCCGGCTTTTCATGGTTATGGCGTTGATCCCGAAAAGATGCGCGAGCTGGTTAGCGGCCCGGTTAAACTCATCCTGGCTCAATTTTTCCAAATCAGGCGCAAAGCGGTCGAGCATGGGCAGAGGCGCGATCAACTCAAGCGCGAAAAAATCAGCCTCCAGTTCCCTGGGCTTGACCGCGGGCGGCTGGTAAATTCGGAACTCCCGGCACACCCGGCAGCAGTAGTTTTCGCGGTGATGCAGAAAAGAATGCGCGATTTCGTGCGCGATGGTGAAGCGGGAGCTGGGGTCCCGGCTCTCAGACCGATACCTGATTATCTTTTCTTTGCCCCGGCGCAGAAGCTCACCGTCATATCCGGGCGGAAGCTTCGCGGCTATGACCTGGTATCCGGGGAACTCATCGAAGAACCGTTTGAAGGAAAAAGGCGGCTCCTTGAAACCCAGTTTCAAATGGATGTAATTGATCGTTGCGATGATCTGGTTTTCCCGGTTCACTTCAAACATTTCATTTTCCACGCCCTCTATCTTACCAGATTTTATTAAATCGTCATAAAGTCAGCCTGGGAGGAGGGCGCGAAGGCAATTTTGCGGAACAAAAAAACTGGAGCCGGGATCAGGCTCCGGGCAATCCGGAAACGCATCTGTTCAACGCCCAGCCCTAGATGTGGAAGAAATTCTTGATCCCGGTAAGAATGTACTGAACCGCGAGCACAATCAGGATGAGGCCCATAATCCGGGTAAGGAAGTTCAGCCCGGTCTGGCCGATCAGCTTGAAAAGCCGGGTCGCCTGCCAGAAAAGGATGAAAGTGAAAGCCAGGACGAAAAACGAGCATCCCAGGATGGCCATCTTGCCCAGAAAAAACGGGAACCGGTCTGAAAGCACCACCACCGTGGTGATCGCTCCGGGACCGGCAAGCATGGGCACCGCAAGCGGAACCAGGGAGACATCGCCGTCCGCTTCCGGCTGGTCAATCTCAGGCGCAAGCAGCCTGATCCCGAGCGGGTAGGCGAAAAGCATGGGCAGGCCGCTCAGAAAAATGATCACGCCTCCGCCGATCTGGAACGCGGGTATGGAGACACCGAAAAAATCCAGAATCTCCCGGCCTAAGAAAAGAAAAACCGCCAGAACGACAAATGCGAGCGCAGAGGACCTGAAGGCAATTTTGGCGGCTGATTTCTCCTGCCTGGTGAGCGACAAAAAAGTCGGCACGCTGCCAAAAGGGTCAATGATGGCAAAAAGCGCGATGAACATCGTAACCAACTGGGCAAAAGTTATCTCCATTTTAATCGCCGCTCCCGGCTTTTACCGCGCGCCAAAGGAATTTTTCCTTTCTTCACTCAGGTCCGGTCTTTTATCATATCCAATCCGCGGTCATTTGTAAAAGCAAAGCATGTATCTGAGAGAGAGATAGAAACTTGGGAACATTTTGTTATAATAAAAGCTTTAGCAGTTGAAAGTAAAGGGCAAAATCAAGATTGACCAGGAGTATTGCAAATCCTGCGGCTACTGCATCGAGCATTGTCCCAAGAAGCTGATCGGCCTGGCCAGCTTTTACAACTCCGCGGGCTATTATCCCGCGGAGTTCAAGGCTGAAGACTGCACCGGCTGCGAAATCTGCGCCCTGGTTTGTCCCGAAGCCTGCATCGAGGTCTGGCGTGACTAAGAAAGAAAAAGTTCTTTTGAGCGGCAACCACGCTCTGGCCGAAGCTGGGATCCGCGCAGGATGCAGATTTTATTTCGGGTATCCGATCACTCCCCAAAACGAGGTGGCCGAGTATATGGCCGCGAATATGCCCAAGGCCGGCGGGACTTTTATCCAGGCCGAGAGCGAGATCGCATCGATCAATATGGTCCTGGGCGCATCGGCCACCGGCGCCCGGGCGATGACCAGCTCTTCCAGTCCCGGCATCAGTTTGAAGCAGGAAGGCATCAGCTTTCTCGCGGCGCAGGAATTGCCGGGCGTGGTCGTCAATATTATGCGGGGCGGACCCGGGCTGGGAAACATTGCCGGATGCCAGGGTGATTACTTCCAGGCCACCAAAAGCGGCGGCCACGGCGATTATCACACCATCGTGCTCGCGCCGTCCTCGGTCCAGGAACTCGTGAACCTGACCGTGCTTGCTTTTGAGCTGGCGGACAAGTACCGAAACCCGGTGATGATCCTGGGCGACGGCCAGCTCGGGCAGATGCGGGAGCCGATTCTTTTGCCGGAGCCGGTCAAAAGCCTGCCGGAAAAAGACTGGGCCTTCCGGGGAGCCAGAGGGAGACCGAGCCGGTTCAGCCGGAGCCTGATTCTTGATGTTCGTCTTGAGGAAGAGCACAACTGGAAGCTTCAGAGGAAATACCGGGAGATTGAGGGCAATGAAATAAGGTATGAAGGATTTATGCTGGATGATGCGGAGATGGCGGTGTTTGCCTTCGGGACCGCGGCCCGGATTGCGAAAGGCGCGATCAAGCGGGTGCGCAGGGAGGGATTGAAGGCCGGACTTTTCCGGCCCATCACGCTCTGGCCTTTTCCCAAAAAAGCCGTCCGGGAGCTTGCCAGCCAGGTCAAGGAGTTTCTGGTGTTTGAGCTGAACTGCGGCCAGATGGTTGAGGATGTGAGGCTTTCGCTGGAGGGAAAAGGGGAGGTTTTTTTTTACGGAAGGCCGGGCGGAGTTATTCCGACGCCGGTGGATGTTGCCACCATCATCGGCAGCAGGTATTATCAGCGGATTAAGCGGAGAGCGAAATGAAGCTGGTTTGCGGCCGGCCCAAATATTTGAAGCCCAGGAAATTCCATTACTGCGCGGGCTGCGGTCATTCGATTGTGCACCGGCTTTTGATGGAGCTGGTGGATGAGCTGGGAATCGCAAACAAGACCATCGGCGTTGCGCCGGCCGGGTGCGCGGTGCTGGCTTATGATTACCTTGATGTGGATGTCATCGAGGCCGCGCATGGCAGAGGGCCCGCGACCGCAACCGGAATCAAGCGCTCTCTGCCCGATGCTTTTGTCTTCACTTACCAGGGTGACGGAGACCTCGCCGCGATCGGCACCGCGGAGAGCGTGCATGCGGCTGCGCGGGGGGAGCGGATTATGACCGTCTTCATCAACAACGGCATCTACGGAATGACCGGCGGGCAAATGGCCCCGACCACTCTGGAGGGAATGAGAGCCACCACCGCGCCCGAGGGCAGAAGCCCGGGCCGGGAAGGATACACCCTTGACCTGAGCTTTCTTCTGGCGCAGATTCCGGGGGTGGTTTACGCGCAGAGGGTTACGGTGAATTCGCCCAGGGCCATCCGCCAGGCCAAGCGGGGGCTTGAGGAGGCGATACGCTGCCAGCTTGACCGCGAAAACGGGCTTGCCTTGATCGAGGTTCTCAGTATGTGCCCGACCAACTGGAGAAAAACGCCGCTGGAGGCTTGCGCCTGGATTGATGAGGTGATGACCAAACAGTTCCCGCTCGGAATCCTGGTGGACCGGAGAGAAAAAACAAAAAAGGCGGCCGCGGGAAATGCTGATTAAATCGTTCTTCTCGGGTTTCGGCGGCCAGGGAGTGCTCTCTATGGGCCTGATTCTCGCGCACGCGGCTATGAAAGAAGGGAAACAGGTGACTTATCTTCCCGCATACGGCGCGGAGGTGAGAGGGGGAACGGCTCACTGCACGGTTGCGGTTTCGGACGAGGAGATCGCGTCTCCGGTTGCGAGCGAGCCGGAGTATGTCATCGCGATGAACCAGCCGTCCACCAAAAAGTTCCAGAATTTCATCTGTTCGGGCGGAACTATGTTCATCAACAAGACGCTGGTGTCTGAGCTGCCGGCCCGGGGGGACATTGAGATCGTTGAGATTCCGGCCACGGCCCTGGCCGAGGAGCTCAAAAATATCGGGTCCACCAATTTGGTTATGCTCGGCGCGTTCATAAAAGCCACCTCTCTTGTGGAACTGAAAACGGTTGAGGGATCGATTGAGGAATTTTTCGCGAGCAAGAAAAAATTGATTCCAGGCGGTATCGCCGCGCTGGCAAAGGGATATAATTATGTTCAGGAAGGGGCGGGGAAATGATTCTGGAGCAAATCTCGGTGGAGTTGCTCAATCAGCCGGGCGAGATGAGCAAGGTGAGCGACCTGTTGGGCGAGGAAAGAATAAACATCCGGGGAATATGCGCATCCCCCACTAACGGTCAGAGCGTGATCCGGCTGGTGGTTGATAATTCGGAAAAAGCGATTAAAGTGCTGACCAGTCACGGCTACAAGATAAAAGTTGAAAAGGTGATTGCGGTGGAGACCCCGGATCATCCGGGCGGCCTGAACTCGGTTTTAAAGCCGCTCAAAGACGCCAAGATCAATGTTGAATACCTCTATCCATTTATCGGCCGGTTTCAGAGCAATGCGGTGATTATCCTGGGGGTGGATAAAATCGATGAGGCCATCGAAGTTTTGCGGAGGAACTACATCCGAATACTGGAAAAGGAACTTTATGTGATCTGATGAAAAGACCGTTGCCGGTATATTTGCTGGTCGGATTCTGGGGGGTGCTCTTGGCCATAGACCTGCTCTTCATCTTCCAGGGAAGAACGGCTGTGCTCGGGAATGAGCAGATCTACAGCCCATGGCGGTATCTGCCTGATTGGAAAGATAAATTGATCCTGATCTCCATCGGCATTGCGCCGGCCGCGGTTATGGTCGGAGTCTGGCTGGGCAAAAGCTGGGCCAGAAACCTGTCAATTGCACTTTGTGCTTTTGTGATTCTCTCCAATGGCAAAGTTCTTCTGGAAGTTTTCTCCATTTCTTCATCCGACGATTTCGTTGGTTTAACCAAGTTTGCGACATTCGTCGCGCTTGGCGTTCTTCTTTTCTTCCTGGCTGGTTTCTATTTTACCCTGCGGCCGGAGGTCGGCAGATTCTGCGGGGTATATCCGAGAAGGACAGATCAGGGCTAGAAGGCTTTCCCTCTCCTTATGGATTCATCCTCAAAAATAAATCCTGTATGCTCCCGCGGCTTTCAGCTAAAAACCCCGCTTCCCTTGCCGCGAATCTGTCCTGCTCCCATAATGACACTATGTCCCTATGGACGCGGGTTTTGATGTGTTAAACTATAGGATCAGAAGCCGCGGCGTGCCGCGCAATAACATCAAAGCCGGTGGTTCAATAGCAGCGAGGAGAATATGGATGTATTGTTATTAACAGCGGTTAATCCTTTCAGCTATCAGATAATCCCTGACCTGGGATTGATGTACCTGGCAAGCTCGCTTCGAAACGCGGGGCTTGAGGTCTCGTTAAAAGACCTGCGCAAAAACCGATGGAACTATGGCCGGGTCGGGGAATATGTGCGCAAAGAGCGGCCGATGATTGTCGGCATCAAATGTTATTCTTACGAGGTTTCCCGGGTGAAGGTGATGACCGAGGTGATCCGGGATTCTTATCCGAGAGCTTTGATCGTCATCGGCGGACCTCACCCGTCAATGGACCCCGCGGGCACGTTCCAGGCCTTTCCCTGCGCTGACTACGCCTTCCTGGGAGAGTCGGAATGGAGCTTCAGGGATTTTGCGCTCTGGGTCAAAGCCGGCGGCAGAGGCTCTCCTCCCGAATCTGTTCCCGGAATAGCTTACAGGACAGCGTCCGGGGTAGCGGTTCGAGATCCGGTTTTCGAACCCGACCTTGACAAGCTGCCTATGCCGGCCTGGGACCTCCTGCCTCCGACCGACTACCCGGACGAGGCAACCGGAATTTTCGCTCCCGGTTTTCCGGCTCCGCCTATGATGTTAAGCAGGGGATGTCCGTTTAATTGCTCTTACTGCGGCGCGAAATATGTAATGGGCGAGCGGATAAGGTATCGTTCGGCCGCAAATGTTCTTGAGGAAATCTCTTTCCTTGAGCGGGAATACAGAGTAAAAAACTTCACTTTTGTGGACGACAATTTCACCTGCAACCGGGAAATTGCGCTGGAGCTTTTCCACGCACTCGCGAATCGGGCGAAGCGCATAGCTTTCACCTTCCCCAACGGCATGCGGCCAAGCACATTGGATGCCGAGCTTTTAAGGGCAATGGAGGCCGCGGGCTGTTATTCCTTGTCGCTTGGGATCGAGTCCGGCTCTGACCAGACTCTTTCCCGGATGAACAAGAAGCAGACCAGGGCCGAAATAGTTAAAGTGGTGGACTTGATCCGAAATACCACCTCCATCAAGGTTACCGGGTTTTTCATCCTCGGTTATCCGGGCGAAACACTTGAAGATGTCAAGGACACAATAAGGTTTGCGGTTGAGCTTCCCATCCACCATCCTCACTTCTGCCTATTCTCTCCGCTGCCAGGCACACCCGTGGATCACGAGTTGCGGCGCCAGGGGCTTATTCCTGCCCAGGGCCTGCACCCTGAACAACTTACATACGACCGGCCTTCCCTGCCCCTGCACGGCCTGCCGCCGAGAAGGCTCATCCTCCTCCACCAATATGCTTATTTGCGATTCTACCTTACCCCGTGGCGGATGCGGAACCTGCTCCAGGAGATCAGGAGTCCGGGGAATTTGTGGGTGATAATGAGAAGGGCGATCAAGCTGCTCGGCTAGCCAGGCATCGCTAGAAAAAATTCAAAAGCCAACTCCCAACTGCGAGTATACCTTGCCTGGCCGGTCTTCGATGATGCGACGCTCCCTGGATTTTAAGAACCCGCTCCCGGTTCTCAAGATACCAGTCATAAGACTGGCAGAACATATCGACATTGCCATACTTCGGAGACCATTCAAGCTCTTTTTTCGCGCGAGTAAGGTCGAAATACATTGACCGCGCATACATCAGGTAGTGGTACGGTCCCAGCGGAGAAAGGCCGAGCCGGCTGGTGAGCTTCATTACGGCTGTTGCCGGCCGCACCGGCAAAGACACCACCCTGGATTTGGTTTTTGCGTGCGCGATCAATCCTTCGAGAGTCTCCCGCATAGTGCGGAATTTTTCCGCGCCGATGTTATACACTTGAGAGCCTTTTTGCGCGGCGGCCTTGATACACGCACTCGCAAGGTCATCCGCGTGAATGAATTGGTACAGATTATCGCCTTTGCCCAGAACCGGGATATTTCGTCCCTGTCTGACCCACTCGAAAATTATTTGCATAATACCGAGCCGGCCCGGGCCCATAATGGTTCTCGGCCTGATGATGGTGACATCCAATCCTTTTCCCGCGTACTCAAGGCACAAATCTTCCGCGGCCAGCTTGGCTTTGCCATAATCCTCCTGGGGCCTGGGCTTAACCGTATCATCAACGGGGTTTTTTTCAGGAACGCCGAATACGGCGCTTGAAGATATATGCACCACCTTTGGCAGGCCGGCTTCCAGACAGGCCTTAAGAAGGTTTTTTGTGCCCTCCCGGTTCACGCTCCAAAATTTTTCCGCATCCTTGGCCAGCGGCACCATTGCCACACAGTGATATACTAAGTCCATCCCCTTGCAGGCCGAGCTGACTGCTTTCTCGTCGCAGATGTCGCCCCGGACAAAAGTTACATCCCTCGGCCTGTCCTCCGCATCCTCAAGGTCAAAAACCGAGACTTTTGCGCCCTGCTCTCGCAGGCGGAGAACAAGAACACTTCCAAAATATCCGGAGCCTCCGGTCACCAGAACATTAGTCATATATTCCCCGCTTAAATCTTTATGCCCTTGTCCAGCAGCCATTTTATGCTTCTTCTCATCCCCTCTTCCAACTCAATCCTGGGATCATAGCCCATATCTTTTTGAGCCTTCAAGATGCTGCATGCAATATTTTTGTTCATTTCGGCAAGCACATGGATTTCCTGCTGATACCATCCTAACCCCTGGATAATCGTGTCAGCAAGCAACGCCATTCCGCTGACCAAGCCGGGCAAGCGTCTCCGTCTATGAGCCACGGGAATGCCGAAATCTTTTTCCATAACCCGCTCGATCCCATCAATAATCTGGTTCATTGTGTACGGCTTTTTGTCCGAAAGCCAATATGTCTGGCCGTTGGCTTCCGGGACTTTCTCGCAAAGGATCAGCCCCTGGCAGAGGTTATCCACATATGCCAGGGAGCGGAGGTTTTCGCCCGTGCCCGTGACCGGCACCGAGCCGTTCTTGATCATAGTGAAAAACCTGGTCTGCCGCTCGGGCTGGCCCGGACCGTAAAACCATGGCGCGCGGCAGATTACAATTTCAATTTTTCCTGACCGGCCGGCCTCGTTGACAATATCCTCGGCCAGCTTCTTGCTCCTGCCGTAGTTTAAGTACGGGTTATAGGGAGAAGACTCTTCAAAAAGCTGACCCCTCTTGGGATTGAAGCCCATCGGAGAATTGGAAGAGACATAGATCAGCCGTTTGGCTCGAGCCTTGATGCTGGCGCTGACCAAGTTCTTCGTTCCTTTCACATTGACCGCGTATAACTCACTCACTCGTCGTTTGGGATGGATCAGGCCCGCGCAGTGAAAAACAACCGCCTCGGAGATGCCTTTGAACAAGCCGGCAAGGGAGTCAAACTCGGTCAAATCTCCTTCAAAAATTTCCACCCGGCCTTTCACGGCTTTCAATGCTGATGCGTCAGACCCGCGATGCTTAAGGCATCTGATGAGCCGGTCCGGATCGCCGTCCTTGAACTCGGGAACATCCGGAAGCCCCTGGCTCAAAGCAAGCACCAGTCTGGCGCCGAGCCAGCCGGTGGCGCCGGTTATAATGGCCGCGGGTGCGCTCATTTCCGGCGTTCCTTGAAATGAACCGCGTTGCGCCGGGCCAAGGCCATAATAATCGCCTGGGGGGTTGCGCCGGGAGAAGAGGGAAGCATACTCGCGTCGTTGATGTAAAGATTCTCAAAGCCAAAGACTTTTCCGAAGGAATCCACCGCGCACAGCTCTCTGCGCTCACCCATCGGGCAGGTGGAGAAGGCGTGAACCGTGGTGAGGCTAATCGCTCTTTTGGGGAGTGTCTCATTCAGCCATCTCATAGCCTGGGTCTGGGTCTTTATGGAAGGCAGTCCGAAAACGCAGGGATATACCTCTTCCGCTCCTCCGGCCAGAAGAAGCGTGCAAAGCCGGGCCAGGCCCCTGCTCAAGCCCGCAAGGTCATTTTTAGAAAGTTTATACCGGGCAAGCGCGGATCGATCCAAAAACGATGGCCTCACAAAGCCTTTGCCCGTGCCCCGGACCGCGGCAAAATAAGCCGCCATATACCGGTGCCATTTCATATCCTCGCGGTTGGAAGGCCAGTTGTCGCTCAAGAGAAGCGCAAGATGCCCAAGCGAATAATAGGAACCTGCCAGGATTGCGTCAGGCTGGAACTCCTTAACCTGAACCAAAGGCAGAACGCTTTGCTCCGCGTTGAGCTCTTCCTTGTAACGCGCAACAACCTTGAGCATGGGGTGGATGGAAAGGGTGTTGCCGATGTTGCGCTTGATCCCGCTTTGGCGTAGCAGAGCCGGAGTTTGGACGGCGCCCGCACAGACAAAGACATAATCCGCGTCAATACGCACAATATTTTTTGAGCCGTCGTCATTAGTCTGCTCGGCCAGCACTCCCGCTATCCTGCTCCCGTTTCTGATCAAGCGCCTGACCGCGCAATTGGGTTTGATTTTTGCGCCCGCGGCTTCGGCCAGTGGGATGAAGGTTCGGCTCATTCCCTGCTTGGCTCCCCTGGGGCAGCCGCTGGGGCAGGCATTGGTGCTTTTGCAGTTATGTGCGGCCCTGGGAGCCTCGGCAAAAGACCATCCCATTTTCTCCACGCCTTTGGCAAAGACCTTTGTGCTTGGCGGCCAATCCTTTTGGGAAAGGCCAACATGCAAAACTTTTTCGATCATTTCAAAGTGAGGCTCAAGCTGCTCCGCGGAGGCATCGATCAGATCATATCTGGATTTCCACCCGAGCAGAACTTCGGGCATAGGTCGCTGCCAGAAGCCGCTGTTGATCTCCGTGCTCCCTCCCACGCAACAGCCCTCAACAAAGCCGATCGAGGCGGAACCGAGGATCGGGGTCATTCCCTTTCTTCGATAGAGCTTTTTCATGGCCTCAGGAGCAGGATACCCATAGTCCTCAAGACCGTAACGGCCTCCCTCTTCGAGAACCAGAACCCCCATCCCTCCGCGCGCAAGCTCGAGAGCGGTAACCGCTCCGCCCGAGCCCGAGCCGATAATCAGCGCTTGCGCGCGGGCCTTAGCCTTCATTGCTCCCAGCTTGCGCGGATTTTGGGGAAGCCGCGGGTGTTTCCAGGGCGGCTTTTACCGCGGGAATTTCGTAGAAAGCCAAAAGCGCGGTGCTTCTCACCACGCGGAACAACTGCCGGGCCAGAGCCACCTTTCCCCAGGCCCATCCGGCCACGATCTTCTTGCGCTTATCGAGGCTTAAATTCTTGAAGTTCGAAAAATATCGCATCCTGACCAAGATCCTGAATGCGGCCATACCGGCTGCGAAAGCAGCCCGGAGCAGGACCGGCAGACTTTGGAGCTGGCCTTGAACGAAACCGGTGACGGTTTTTGCGCACTTTGCTCGCTCCGGCTCGTTTAACGGGATGGTTTCGAGCGGGATTATGGCTTCGATCACGGAATAAAGGAAAAGGTTGATCAATTCCGTGCCCGGATTCTGATTGGCCCGATCATCCATTTTTCATGCCGGTACGACTGGTTTGGAGACTAACTTCGAATCAACTGCCTGCAACCTGAGACCCCCGCAAGCTGCATTCATAAAATATATTTTAGCTGCGGCCGGGAGCATGGTCAAATTTTGCGCGGCCATCGTTTGTCAAAACCAAAGCTCAAAGCCGCGGATTTGGACTGTGCGAATCGCGGGCATCCCTGCCGTAAAGAACCAGCCCAATTGGGGTTTGACCTCGAAGACGGGTATTGCTAACATAAGAATAAGTTAAAGTCAATGTCTTTTCTTTCAAGTTCCAGTAAGAATACGGATAGCCGCTCGATCACTGCCAGTCAAATAAGTTCCGAATATAAGCCGAGAATATTGTGGGCCGTGGCTCTGGTCATGCTCCTGGCGCACTGCGCGCTGCTTTTGGTGTGTTTCGGAGGTCCTCGCTCGCTGCTCTCGGATCAGCCTCTCATATATTTAGACCATTCCTGGCATTTTTATTACTCCATACTGAGCAGCCGATTCCTGGTCGAGCACGGCACCACCTGGGGTTACGATCCTTTTCTGATGGCTGGTTATCCGACCGAGGTTATGGATACCAGCGACCGCCTGATAAAAGTCCTTATGGTTCCCTTGCATCTGCTCGGCCTGGAACGCGGGTACAAAATCTGCGTGTTCTTAATGTCTGCCTCTGCTCCTCTGCTTTTCTTTGCCGCGGCGCTCTGGTTGGGGCTGAAATCCCGCACGGTAATAATTTCCACCATACTCGGCACGCTCGTCTGGTGGGCGGGAGGCGGGCTCTACATGTTAACAATGGGTATGACGGGATTCTCTCTTGCGAGTATTTATGGCATCGCCCTAGCCGGTCTCTTCAGCCGTTATCTGTCAAGGCCCGGCCGCTCGGTTAGTATCGCGCTCATCATAGCCGCGCCGCTCGGCCTGCTTATTCATCCGGGAATAGTTCCCATCGCTGCCGCTCCCTGCCTGGTTTTCTATATCATTTATTTCAAGAAGCTGTCCTTATCCAGACACCTTTTTATATTGTTCCTGTGCTTTTTCACATTGGCGGCAAACCTTTTCTGGATTCTGCCTTTCACTCAAAACCTTGTTTTTGGCACTCCATCGAATATGTTTTTCCAAAATCCATTCGATTTTATTACCTTTATCAGGTTGAGGGCGGCCACCCGGTTTCAGGCCATATCGCCGGCCCTTTCTCTGCTGGCATTGCTGGCTGCGGCTGGCGCGGGTTCCTTGTCCCTCAACCGCGAGGGCCGAAAGGACCTGGCATTCGCTTTTGGGTTTCTAAGCTTCGTGCTTTTTTTCATCTTTCTTTTCGGGTCCTCTCTTTCCCTGCTTCGTGACACTCAGCCGACCAGGTACTGGCTTCCTTTGCTGTTCACCCTCGTCTTCCCGGCCGCGCCAGGCCTGGAAAATTGGGCTCGATTGGTCCGCTGGCCGGTCTCCCCCAGGATCAGGTCCGCACTCTTTTTAAGCGCGCTTGCTTTTTGCCTCTGCCTTTTATACAAAACCACGGCCATTGTCGCGCCGTTCGCAGGCCTGTCAAAAAATTCCTTCGTAGGCATGGAGGCAAAGGTGTCCTGGACCCGCGACTGGATTTCTGCAAACACTGATCGCAGCGCACGGGTTTTGATCGAAGACAACAGTTCCTTCGATTTTGTTTACGGCAACAACCACGCCTCCAGTGTTCTTGCTTGGTACACGGGCCGGGAATTGATCGGAGGTCCTCTTTGGGCAACCAATCTCAAAAACCACTTTGCGGACCTTTCGGGCTTGCGCCTCTTCGGCCAGCTTCTGGTTTTTTGGGACGAACAATCGCTTTCCGAATATATGGACCTCTACAACATCGGATGGGTGGGCGCTTCGTCGCCGCCGGTGCGCGACTTATTCGATGCCCATCCCGCTCTTTTCAAACCAATCGGCGAGGCCGGAGGCTTTCAATTTTACGTGCTGCCCCGGAGACACACTTTTTTCATTGAGGGGAGCGGCGAGGTGAAGTCTGATTATAACCGGCTGCTCCTTAGAAATGTGCCCCCGGGGCTGAGCCGCGTGGTGATATCCTATCACTGGCATCCGCGGCTTCGGGTCAAGCCACCCGCGAAAATAGAGCGAGTGATGATCGGCAGAGACCCGGTGGGCTTTATTGGAATAATCAATCCCCAACCGGAGATGATAATAGAAACTAACTACTGGGGGAAAAACTGAGCGGCTTTGATCAACCGGGTAAAACTATCGGAGAGCCGGGGATCAAAGAAACTTTTGTTTGACCTTGGGTGGTCCAAATGGTAATATGAAACCAACTAAAATCAATGTCTTTCCTTTCAAGTTCCATTAAGAACACAGATACCCGCGAGATAGCTGCCAGCCAAATGAGTCTATCGAGTTCCGAGTATCGGCCGAGAATATTGTGGGCTGCGGCTCTGATCACGCTGCTTGCGCACTGCGCGCTGCTTCTTGCATATTTCGGCGGCCCTGGCGCGCTTTTTTCCGATCAACCGCTCATCCATTTAGACCACTCCTGGCATTTCTATTACAGCATGCTCGGGAGCAAATTCTTGATCAGGCACGGCACCACCTGGGGCTATGATCCTTTCCTGATGGCGGGTTATCCGACCGATGTCCTGGATGTCAGCGACCGCCTGATAAAAGTGCTTATGGTTCCGATGCGCTCGCTCGGCCTGGAACGCGGGTACAAAATCTGCGTTTTCCTGATGACCATATCAACTCCCCTGTTTTTTTTCGCCGCGGCTCTCTGGTTCGGGCTGAAATCCCGCACGGTAATAATCTCCACCTTACTCGGCACACTCGTCTGGTGGGCGGGCGGCGCACACACTATGTTTGTGGTGGGCATGACAGGATTTTCTCTGGTCAGCATATATGGGATTGCACTTGCCGCTCTTTTCCTCCGATATCTGCGAAACCCAACTCGTGCGATTAATATCGCACTCATCTCAGCCTCTGCTCTGGGCTTGCTCATTCACCCGGGAATAGTTCCCATCGTTGCCGCGCCCTGCCTGGTTTTCTACATTATTCATTTCAAAAAGTTGTCCCTCTCCAGACACCTTTTCATACTGTTCGTATGCTTTTGGGCGCTGGCGGCAAACCTGTTCTGGATTCTGCCTATGATTAAAAATCTGGCTTTCAAAACGCCATCGCATCTTTTTCTCCAAAATGCGCTCGGCATTGCTGATTGGAGCAAGGTCAATGTTTACAAAAAACTCGAGGCGGTTGCGCCAGCCCTTTTGTTGCTCGCAGTTCTGAGTGCGGCATCGGCTGGTTTCAAGTCTTTCAGCCAGAAGGGACGAAAAGACCTGGCACTAGGATTTGGCACCATCGAGAGCTGGCTTTTTTTTGTTTTTTTCTTCGGCGCGCATATCCCCCTGCTCCGTGACACGGAACCGGTCCGGTTCTACCTTCCCTGCCTGTTCGGTCTAGTTTTCCCGGCCGCGGAAGGTTTGGAAAGCTGGTTTCATACAATTTTGCAGCCGGGACTTGCAAAGGCAAGAATTGTAGCTTTTTCGGTTGGGCTCGCTCTTTGCCTTTTTCTTTTTTCAACAATCATCTCCGGTTTTTTTGTCGGGTTGGACAAGGCCCCCTTTGTGGGTATGAATGCCCAGGTGTCGTCCGTCCGCGACTGGATCATTACGAATACTGATCGAAGCGCCCGAGTTCTGATCGAGGATAACGGCCCTTTCTATTATGTTTACGGGGCCGCTTTTGCCTCAGCCGCGCTTGCGTTCTATACCGGCCGGGAGCTGATCGGAGGCCCTCATTGGGCTACTCATCTTCTTAACCATTTCGCGGACCTTTCAGGTTTATTGCTTTTTGATCGATATCTTGGTCTTTGGGATGATAAATCGCTTTCCGAATATATGGACCTCTACAACATCGGCTGGGTGGGCGCTTCGTCGCCGCCGGTGCGCGGCTTATTCGATGCCCATCCCGCGCTTTTCAAGCCAGTCGGCGAGGCCGGAGGATTTCGATTTTACGCGCTGCCCCGAAGTCACACTTTTTTCCTTGAGGGAAGCGGGGAAGTGCAGTCCGACTATAACCGGCTGGTCCTTAGAAATGTTACCCCTGGGCCAAGGGGCGTGGTGATATCCTACCACTGGCATCCGCGGCTTCGGGTCA
>Ga0315280_10000610_pt1 | contig 66318 bp, 64 predicted proteins | sample YL17G06_40_MG_FD_203697 | JGI IMG/M metagenome (GOLD analysis project Ga0315280, IMG submission 203697) | Sediment microbial communities from Yellowstone Lake, YNP, Wyoming, USA - YL17G06_40 | ecosystem: Environmental > Aquatic > Freshwater > Lake > Sediment | place: USA: Wyoming | collected... | reverse complement strand
TGTAGACCGTCTTTCTGGATACTTTATACTTTCTGCTCAATTCTGCGATCTTGTAGTTGTTTTCCAACAAATCTACGATCATCGCTTTCCTCAGTTCCATGGGTTTTCTTTCCTCCCAAGGCATGGCAGATCATCCTCCCTGCCCTTACCTTAAAACTGTTACCCATGTCCTCGGTCTGTTTTGTTACCTATCTCCCCGGTTCATACCCATTGACATCCTCTCCCGTGAGTCCAGTTCCGGCACCTACGCCTTCTTCCAGGAGCATGTGCTTAAGAAGAAGGACTATTCCAAGGACGCCAAGCTGCTCACCGCCACCAACCCCATCATAGAGGAAGTATCCACCAATGACTTTGCCATTGGATATGTAGGGCTGGGTTATGCAGTGAAAGCCGGTAACAAGGTAAAGATTGTCGGAGTGAAAAAAGACGATAAATCGCCGGCGATCATGCCCTCAGAGGCGGCGGTGCATGATGGTTCCTATCCCATATCAAGAGCGTTTTACATCTACGCTGCAAAAGAACCTACTGGTGTAGCCAAGGAGTTCATAGATTTCTGCTTAAGCCCCGAGGGTCAGAAGATAGCGCAGGCACAGGATGAGATTCCGGTAAAGTAATTCATGTTGCTGCAAGAAACAAGGCTGAATGGTTGGTGCCGCCTCAAACGGCATCAACCTATAGCCTTTACGATGAAGAGGAGCGGAGAAAGCGATGATTGCAAGAAAAAGAAAGGGTGACCGGCTTTTGGTTTGGCTCATCCGCATCTTCAACTACTTTGTTGTGTTCATAATTGGCTACATCATTCTGGATATTGTATGGAACGGGATTGGGGCTATCAATTGGGAGTTTCTGACAGGCGCTCCTCGCCTGGGCGGTGCTGAAGGTGGCATCCTGCCCGCAATTGTCGGCACGCTATTGCTGGCTATCGGCACTATATTATTTGCTCTGCCTCTTGGCATGTTGACTGCCATCTATCTCTCTGAGTACGCCAAGCCATCGTGGTTCACCAATATCCTTCGCATGGCGATTAAAACGCTGGCAGGTGTTCCCTCCATAGTATTCGGTCTATTCGGGCTGGGGCTGTTCTGCCTCTTTCTGGGGTTTGGGCAATCGCTGCTTGCTGGGTGTTTGACGCTCGCCATCATGGTTCTGCCTATAATCATCGTGACCAGCGAGGAAGCGTTGAAGGCGGTCCCCCGGGCATATCGCGAGAGCGCTCTGGCACTGGGCGCAACCCAATGGCAGACCGTGCGCAAAGCCGTGTTGCCCTATTCCATCCCGGGCATGATAACTGGTTCCATCCTGGGCATCAGCCGGGCGGCAGGGGAGACTGCTCCCATTCTGCTTACTGCAGCGGTGTATTTCCTGCCCCGCCTGCCTAATTCCATCTATTCCCCGGTAATGGCGCTGCCTTATCACCTGTTCATCCTTACGATGCAGTTACCGGATCAGGCAAAGGTGCGCCCGCTGCAATACGGAACGGCGCTGGTGCTATTGATTATGGTGCTGGGCTTGAATTTGATCTCCATGTTTATCCGCACCAAATTGAGAAAGAAATATAGGTTTTAGACGTTGCTTAAAGGCGGAAGAAACTATATGGAAATAATCTGAAAGGAAAGCAATTTCCTAACACATTTCTAACAATAGTTTGTGAAAATTTTGCAACCTTATTTTTCTTATCACCGAAGGGCATGGCATGAACATAAGTAAATTATTGGTCGCAGCGCTAATAGGTTGTTTAGTCATTCTCGTATCCTGCAGCCGTCCCGGCGATTTATCCCGCGGTGGGGGGACATTTGTCACTATCAAGGGTTCAGACACCATGGTCAACCTTTCCACCGCCTGGGCAGAAGCATTCATGGAGGCACACCCCGAAGCATTGATCTCGGTTACTGGCGGAGGTTCGGGAACCGGGATCTCAGCCCTCATTAACGGCACCACCGACCTTGCCAACGCCTCCCGTCCCATGAAGCCGGAGGAGATCGCCAAAGTTCCCAATTACAAGGAATTTGCGGTGGCTATGGACTGCATAACCATAGTATTAAATCCCCGCAATCCCATCAACGAGCTAACCATGGACCAGTTGGCAAAGATCTACACGGGGGAAGAAAAGAACTGGACTGCATTTGGCGGTGTCAACCACAACATCAGCCTGCTTTCCCGCGAATCCAGTTCCGGCACTTATATCTTCTTCCAGGAGCATGTGCTAGATAAAAAGGACTTTTCGCAGGATGCCAAACTATTACCCGCCGCCAATCCCGTCATTGAGGAGGTTTCCGCCAACGACTATGCCATTGGGTATGTAGGACTCGGATATGCGCTTAAAGCTGGCGACCGGGTCAAGATAGTAAGCATAAAGAAGGATGCCGCCTCGCTGGCAGTGATGCCCACCGAGCAGACGGTGCGGGATAAAACCTATCCCATTGCCCGACCGCTCTATATCTATACCGTGAAAGAGCCTGCCGGTTATGCCAGGGACTTTATTGATTTCTGCCTGAGCCCCGAGGGACAAAAACTCGCCACCGAGCAGGATGAGGTGCCCATTAAGTAATGCAATCCAGAGTCCGGGATAAAATAGTACGGCTAATGCTGCTGAGCGCGGCGTCCACCAGCATCCTCATTGTCGTCCTGATCTTTCTGTTCATCGGCAGGGAGGCATTCCCATTCGTCCAGCAACTGGGGCTAGGTGCCCTGTTCAACGACAGATGGGTGCCCGTCTCCTTTGAGCATGAATCCTTCGGCATTCTCCCCCTGCTTACCGGAAGTCTGGTTGTCACCTTTATTGCCATAGTCATCGCGGTGCCGTTCGGGGTGCTGAGCGCCGTCTATATCTCGGAAATTGCCAGCCCGCGGGAAAGGGAGATCCTCAAGCCGTTTATTGAACTATTGGCAGGGATACCATCAGTTGTTATCGGTTTTTTTGGCGTGGTAGTGCTGGGACCCATCATCAAAGTGCTGTTCGGGCTTAGCTCCGGGCTGACCGCGCTCACCGGCGCCCTGCTGCTGGCGTTAATGGCGATTCCCACCATCATCACCATCGCCGAGGATGCCATTCGCAGCGTGCCCATGGCATTCAAGCAGGCATCCATCGCCCTGGGCGCCTCCAAGCTGCAGACCATCTTCCGGGTAACAGTGCCGGCGGCATTCTCCGGTATCGTCGCGGCTGTTACGCTGGGTGTGGGCAGGGTGATAGGGGAGACCATGGCGGTGCTGATGGTCACCGGCAACGCCGCCCGTATCACATTTAATCCGCTGGAATCGGTGCGCACCATGACGGCAACTATCGCCGCCGAGATGGGTGAAGTGGCATTCGGCAGCATCCACTATAGCGCGTTGTTTGTGGTGGGTATCATCCTCCTGCTCATCACCTTTGGTCTGACCATGATTGCGCAGCGGGCGCTCAGGAAGTACAGGCGATACTGATGACGCCCAAACCGAAGCGCAAACGGTCAGAAGCGGTCTATTTTTGGATTATTCGCATCTTTAATTACTTCATCGTGTTCATCGTTGGCTACATAATTTTTGATATTGTATGGAACGGGATTGGCGCCATCAACTGGGAGTTCATTACCGGGATTCCTCGTAAGGGTGGTGCTGCGGGTGGCATCTTCCCCGCTATTATCGGCACCATCCTCCTTTCGGTTGGCACGGTGGTGTTCGCACTCCCGCTAGGGATGTTCACTGCCATTTATCTCTCGGAATACGCCAAAACATCCCGCTTCACCCGCCTTATCCGCATGGCGATTGAGACGCTGGCGGGTGTCCCCTCCATCGTGTTTGGTCTCTTCGGGCTGGGGCTGTTCTGCCTCTTCTTCGGATTCGGGCAGTCGCTATTGGCGGGTTGCCTGACACTGGCATGCATGGTCCTGCCCATCATCATCGTGACCAGTGAAGAGGCACTCAAATCAGTGCCCCAATCATTCCGCGAGGGTAGTCTGGCGTTGGGAGCAACCAAGTGGCAGACCGTGCGTAAGAATGTGTTGCCCTATGCCGTGCCGGGCATGCTCAAAGGTTCGCTGCTGGGCATCAGCCGCGCCGCCGGCGAGACCGCGCCCATCCTGCTGACTGCGGTGGCATATTTCCTGCCCCGCCTGCCCCAGTCGGTCTATGATCCCATCATGGCGCTGCCGTATCACCTGTTCATCCTGGCAACCCAGCTTCCTGATCAAGCCAAAGTGCGTCCGCTGCAATATGGCACCGCATTTGTCCTGTTAATTTTGGTTCTCGGTCTAAACCTTCTGACGATATATCTGCGCGTCAGGCTTAGAAAGAAGTACCGATGGTAGAAAATGTGACCGAGCCTCAAAAATATGTAGTAGAAATCAAGCGGTTGAACTTTTTCTACGGACCGACTCAAGCTCTCTTTAATATCAACATGAACATCAGCGAGAAGCAGGTGACGGCGCTCATTGGTCCTTCCGGTTGCGGCAAGTCAACCTTTCTGCGCTCCATCAACCGCATGAATGACATCATTGACGGCGCCCGCATGGAAGGCGAAGTCCTGGTGGATGGGGAGGACATCTACGATCCGAGCATGGATGTGGTGGATTTGCGCAAGCGGGTGGGCATGGTCTTCCAGAAGTCCAATCCTTTCCCCATGTCCATCTATAATAATGTCGCCTATGGACCGCGCATCCACGGGATTCGCAACCACGCCCAACTGGACGAGATAGTGGAGCGCGGGCTTAAAAGGGCTGCGCTGTGGGATGAGGTCAAGGATCGTTTGGACAGCATCGCGCTGGACCTATCTGGTGGGCAGCAGCAGCGCCTGTGCATTGCAAGAACGCTTGCCATCAACCCCGAAATAGTGCTGATGGATGAGCCAGCTTCTGCACTTGATCCCTATGCCACTGCCCGCATAGAGGACCTTATCGCCGAGTTGCGCAACGATTACACCATCGTCATCGTCACCCAAAACATGCAACAAGCCGCCCGCGTCTCCGATTTTGCTGCCTTCTTCTTTAATGGTATATTAATAGAGTTTGACAAGACCACCCAACTATTCACCAAACCAAAAGAGAAGCAGACGGAAGACTATATAACAGGAAGATTCGGTTAAGCGGGAGGAGACTATTATGCCCATGCATCTGGTAAGAGCAATAGAGCATCTTAAGAAGATGATCCTTGGGGTTGGCGCCATGGTGGAGGATATTGTGCACCTGGCGGTTAAATCCATAGAGGAATGCGATGTGGAACTGGCGGAAAAAGTGAAGAAGCAGGATTTGGAGATTGACGCCATGGAGGTGGAGGTGGAGGAGGAATGTCTGAAGATACTCGCACTGCATCAGCCGGTTGCCATAGACCTGCGTTTCATAATCGCCACGCTGAAGATCAATAACGATCTGGAGCGCATCGGCGACCTCGCGGTCAACATCGCTAACCGGGTGTTGGGCATGGGTAAAAAGGAAGTCCAAATCCCCTACGATTTCCCTGCCATGGCTGATACCACCAAACAAATGCTCAAATGGAGTCTGGACGCTCTGGTCAACCTGGACCTGGATCTGGCGCACACCGTGCTCTACATGGATGACGAGATAGACAACATCAACCGCAACATGTATGCGCAGACCATGGATTGCATCCGCAAGGATATTAAAGACCTGGAGCAGTATATACTCTATCTTTCCATTTCCCGCTATATGGAGCGCATCGCAGACCACATCACCAACATCGCCGAGGATGTTATTTACATGGTGGAGGGCAACATCGTGCGCCACCGCATGGAATCCATGACCTAATCCATAGATATTTGTGAAGAGTTAAGCAGCCACGACATGAGTGTCGTGGCTACTTTGCTATCATGTGTTTGTGTAACTGCGACACTCTTGTTGCAGCCTGATTGATGCCATCCACATAAGAATCTTATGTGTAGCCGAGCCGCCCCCGGCTCGGTGTTTGATATCTGACATGTGCTTCGCCGAGGGCGGCGAAGCTACAAATTTGGCATATTCATCAATGCGACTTGCCGTTGTTTAATCAAAATATCCTAAAAAGCCTGACCAATCTCTTATAATAGACAGTGGAGCGTGGGGAATGGTCAAGCCTTTTTCATTACTAATAATCACAACTGCTCTTCTGATCTCATTATCCGGCACAGCGCTCTGCGTGCAGGAATATGCCATTGGCAGGGCATACTACATGGATGATATCTCCGTAAGCTTTCCCATGGCGGTCATCCCCGATGCCGATGGCTCATCCTTCTGGATATTGGATAAATCGGACGGCATCGTGCATGTGAGCGCCGAGGGCAAGCTGCTGGGCAGGATTTGCACCTATGACCCGGACAAACCGCAGAGCCGCCTGGAATACGCCTCCGACTTCTTCTTTGATAAAGCACTGGGGCGCATCCTAATCACCGAGTCACGCCAGAATAAAGTGGTTATCTTTGATGACAAGGGGCACTATGTGGATAGTTTTGGCAAAGTGGGCTTTGATACAGGCGAATTTGACGAACCGCGCGGCATAGTGGCAGATGTTGAGGGGAATATCTATGTCTCGGATTACAACAATCACCGGGTGCAGGCATTTGATAAGTTTGGGCGGTTTTTGCGGCAGATGGGGAGCCTGGGCATGGAGCCGGGCAAGCTGCGCCGCCCCGAGGGGCTGGCGATTGGCGCAGATGGCACTCTTTGGGTGGCGGATAGCTTCAACACCCGCATCTCCCACTTTGGCAGGGATGGCATGGTAATCGGTGTAATGGGAGATGCCACGGTTATGGATCAACCCTGGGGGGTGGATGCGGGTCAAAACGGTATGATCTATGTAGCGGATCACAATGGCAACTGCGCGCTGGTGATGTCGGAGGTGGGGGAGGTGCTTAGCCGCTTTGGCGAGGACGATGAGGAGCGGGGGATGCTGGCGCCGCGGCGGGTGGCAGTGGACGGGCAGGGTCGGGTCTATGTGACCTGTTTTGCCACCCAAACAGTGCTGCGTTATGATCCTATTCCAGAATAATCGCCATGAAGTAATTTATAGATAATATGATGTAACTAGCTGATAAATAGTGTAATGTAATGACAGAAAAACAGTTAAAGTAGATTAGAACTTGACAGGTGGATACAAAGCTTTAGAATTGCCAACAGCAGACTTGATTCTTTAAACTAAAAGCAGGAGGATCTATGATGATAGACAAGAAAACGGCTTTCCTACTGATTGTGATTCTATTCATAACGCTGGGATGCCCGGCGCGCAGCCGCAGCACCATCCCCAATAACACCGATGGCAGCAACAATGTCGTATCCGGCTCGGTGACCGAGGGCAATGTCACGCTGCCCAATACCGGCTCCATGGATAGCGACATTGAGGAAGTGGACAAGGGCGAATTCACCACCTCCCCGGCGGATAAAAGCACCACGACTACAACCACCGAAACGCATGAGACTACAGTGCCACCTGTAACCACCGGGACGAACAGCAATGTCAACACCTACCGGGTGCAGGTGATGGCGTCCAGCACCAGCACCGGCGCCGATGATATTGCCGGCAAGGTGCGGGGTCAGGTCAGCGATGAGAAGGTGTTCATAGACTATGTGGGCGGGCTATACAAGGTGCGAGTGGGCGATTGCGGGGACTATGCCACCGCTGCTGCCCTCCGTGATCGCCTGGTGGGAGCAGGTTACAACGATGCCTGGGTGGTCAAAGCCGGCGTGCAGTAGAGTCTATTCCTGACAACAACGTAGGGGTAAGGCATGCCTTACCCCTACATAATGAATATCTAGTTTACCGCATCACCACTATCCGCTTGGTCACGCTCTCCCCGCTGAATGACGCCTGCACGGTGTAGATGCCTTTGGCGAGGTCGCCCACCTCCAGCGCAGCTTCCTGCTCACCGCTGGATAGGTCCAGCCGCTTGGAGAGCACCAGGCGCTTATAGCATCCCAAATCCAACAGCTATGGACATGCGCTTATTTAAACAATGCCCTCACCTGCCCGAGGGAGGCAGGTACGACGGCTGTATTGATCCAATTGAAGTATTGGACGCGGTTATTATACGCATCGATTACGTATATGCGAGAGCCACTAGTGTTGAAGGACAATTCGTACAGGTAATTGAACTGACCGGGACCCGTGCCGTAAGAACCCCATTGGTCGAGGTAAGAGCCGCTGGCGGTGAAGTATTGGACCCGGTAGTTCATTTGATCGGAGATGTAAACGTTACCATCGGGAGCGATGGCGACTCCACTCGGGCGGTTGAACTGACCATTTCCTGTGCCGAGTGAACCCCATTGTCCCAGGTAGGAACCACCGGTGAAATACTGGATGCGGTGGTTGAACATATCGGTAACATATTGCGTGCCGCTTGAGGTAAGAGCGACTCCCTGTGGTCCATCAAACTGACCGTTACCTGTACCAAGCGAGCCCCACTGACCAAGGTAAGTACCGGTGGGGGTGAAGTATTGGATACGGTTGTTATTACGATCGCAGACATATACATTGCCACTTCCGGGGGCGACGGCGACACCCTGTGGTAAATTGAACTGACCGGGACCCGAGCCAAGCGATCCCCATTGACCTATGTATGAGCCGGTGGCGTTGAAATATTGGATTCGTCGGTTATTACTATCGGATACATAAACATTGCTGTTCGGGGCGACGGTGAGGCAGTACGGGATGTTGAACTGACCATTACCCGAGCCGAGTGAGCCCCACTGACCGAGGTAGGAGCCCGTCGCAGTGAAGTATTGGATGCGGTTATTTGAAGTGTCAGCAACGTAAACGTTATCGTTCGGGGCAACGTGCAGCCCGGCTGGTAAATTGAACTGACCGTTACCCGTGCCGTAAGTGCCCCACTGACCTCCGTAGGTCCAGTCGCCGAAAGCGACGGCGGTTAATGTCAGGATTATTAATACAGTAGCCAAGAAAATATGGTTGTTCACGACATCCTCCTTTTCGTTTTACCTTCATACTTCTCCTTCTTGGTATCAGAAATAAGATCTATCTCATCACCACTATGCGCTTGGTCACGCTCTCCCCGCTGAATGACGCCTGCACGGTGTAGATGCCTTTGGCGAGGTCGCCCACCTCCAGCGCAGCTTCCTGCTCACCGCTTGCCAACTCTATCCGTTTGGAGAGCACCAGACGCCCGGATATGTCGTATAGCCCCAGGGAGACCGAACCGACTTGGGGCATGGTCAGGCGGCAGGTGAGCAGCGAACTGGTGGGATTGGGATAGACCGCGGTGAGCGCAAACTGTGTGGGAGTGGTGCCGGCTTCCCCCTGTGCCGTGCCCAGCATCTCTTCCTTGCCATCGGTGGTGAGGGCGGACAAACGATATTGGTAGCCCTGCTCCTCGGTAACGGCTGAATCCACGAACTGGTAGGGATTACTCCCGGAGATGGGGGAGGAGTTGAGCCGTGCCCAATCCTTCTTGTGCGCCTTGCTTGCATCCGCCCGGTAGAGGTTGAATCCCACTATCTGGGTGTCATCCGACGCCGAGACCTGCCACACCAGCTTGATGGATGAATTCGGCTGGGGCTGAGCAGCGAAGGAAAGGAGGGAAATGCCGGGGACGGAAACATAATAGGTATATTTTAAATCTTTATCGGACCAATCCATATAAGAAATGTGAGGATTGTCCGAGTTATCTAAGGATAGTGACAAAGAATAATCATCTGTAACTACCACAGATATCTGCCAGGAGACACCGTTAAAAACTGCATATTTTAAACTATTATTGGTATCATCATGATATGCAATATGAGGATTATCATTACTGTCAAGGGCTAGAGAAGTACTGAAACCAGTGTTTTCATATGCGTCTAAAGTAGATATTTGCCATTCAGAGCCATTATAACTAGCATATTTCAATTTACCATTTAACCACACTGAATAATCATGATATGAAATATGAGGATTATTAAGACTATCGACAGCGATTGATGTGTAAGTTCCAACATAGCCTGCAGAATCCACAGTAGAAATCTGCCATGAAGTGCCATTAAAAAATGCATAATTTAAGCAATATAATCCATCATATGAAATATGAGGTCTGTCATTACTATCAATAACTATAGAAGAATATGCACCAACCTGATCAGTAGAGTCTATTGTTGAAATCTGCCAGGCTTCACCGTCATTATATGCATATTTTAGATGGCGATTTGGATTTATAGCATAACTATAATAAACAATATGTGGATTATTATCGCTATCTAATGCTATAGAAGGATTGTTTCCAGTGTTATCATCACTTTCAATTGTTATTATTTGCCAACTTACACCATCGTATCTGGCATATTTTAAGTCACCATTCAATTCATCATTATATGCAATATGTGGATTATCGTTAACATCCAAAGCAAGTGAAGTTTGTGCACCTTCAGAATAATCTACAACCATTACTTGCCAATTAAGCCCATCAAAAAATGCAAATTTAAGATTACAATTCGTTGAATCATAGTACGAGATAGCAGGGTAGTTGTTGCTATTTAATGCAATGGAAGTGGAGTATCCTACGTTTCCGGCTGAATCTACAGTCTCGGTTACCCATTCCCCAAAGGTATATAAAACTAAAGATATAAGGAAAACCAAAACTAAAATAGTTTTCTGCATCTTCCGCTCCTTTAAGGGAGGAAAAATCCTATTCATAGTATAGCAGTTGCCGGGGGAAAAGAGAAAAATGTAGGGGTAATTCATGAATTACCCTTCAATAATGTAGGGGCGCAATATATTGCGCCCCTACGATAAAATTTACTTTGGTTACTTCTTGTCGTCACCGTCCACTACTTCGTAGTCGGCATCCACCACGCCACTATCGCCCTCGGCGCCGGGTTGTCCGCCGGGCGCTTCAGCACCAGGCTCAGCGCCGGGTCCTTCCGCTCCGCCACCGCCACCCGGTCCACCCTGCTGCGCTCCAGCCGCCTTATACATCTTGGTGGTTATCTCGTTGCGCACCGTCTCCAAATCGCGCATAGAGTTTCTCATCTCATCAAAGTTCTCGGTCTTTATCGCCTCGCGGCAGCGCTCCATGCCGGCTTCCAGTTTGGACTTATCGCTGGCATCCAGCTTGGCGCCCCATTCGTCAATCAGCTTCTGCGTCCCATACACCATGTTATCGCAGGCGTTGCGGGCTTCCGCTTTCTCACGCTTCTGCTTATCCTCGGCGGAGTGCGCCTGTGCATCCTTCACCATCTGGTCAATTTCCTTGTCGCCCAAGCCGCTGGTAGCCGTGATAGTGATCTTCTGCTCCCTGCCGGTTGCCAGGTCGCGGGCGGATACATTCACGATGCCGTTGGCGTCAATATCAAAGGTGACCTCTATCTGCGGGATGCCACGCGGCGCCGGCGGGATGCCATCCAGGTGGAAGCGACCGATGGTGCGGTTATCCCCCGCCATCTCACGCTCACCCTGCAGCACATGCACCTCCACCGAGGTCTGGTTGTTATCCGCGGTGGTAAACACCTGGCTCTTCTTGGTGGGGATGGTCGTGTTGCGGTCAATCAGCTTGGTGAACACGCCGCCCAGCGTCTCTATGCCCAGCGAGAGGGGGGTGACATCCAGGAGCAGGATATCGGTAACCTCACCGGCAAGCACGCCGCCCTGAATCGCCGCGCCTACTGCCACGACTTCATCGGGATTGACGCCTTTATGAGGTTCCTTGCCGAACAGTTCCTTGACCAGCGCCTGCACTTTGGGAATGCGGGTGGAACCACCCACCAGCACAACCTGCCCGATTTTGTCGGGGGTGACGCCGGCATCCGCCAGCGCCTTCTTGACCGGTTCCACGGTCTTCTGGATCAGGTCATCCACCAGTTGCTCAAACTTGGAGCGGGTGAGGACCATCTTCAGGTGCTTGGAACCGCTGGCGTCGGCAGTGATGTAGGGGATGCTGATCTCCACTTCGTTCAGCGTGGAGAGCATGCACTTCGCTTTCTCGCCCTCATCCTTCAGGCGCTGCAAAGCGATTTTATCCTGCGAGAGGTCTATGCCTTGCTCACGTTTGTATTCATCAACCATCCACTCAATGATACGCTGGTCAAAATCGTCGCCGCCTAGGTGGGTGTCGCCGTTGACCGATTTGACCTCAAACACGCCCTCGCCCAACTCCAGGATGGAAATATCAAAGGTGCCGCCACCCAGGTCATAGACGGCGATGTATTCATTTGTCTTTTTATCCAGCCCATACGCCAGGCTTGCCGCGGTCGGCTCGTTGATGATGCGCAGGACTTCCAACCCGGCTATCTTGCCGGCATCCTTGGTCGCCTGCCGCTGCGAATCGTTGAAATACGCCGGCACCGTGACTATTGCCTGCGTCACCTTGGTCCCCAGATAGTCCTCGGCGGTTTGCTTCATCTTCTGCAGGATCATGGCGCTGATTTCCGGCGGGGAATAGACCTTGCCCATAATCTGGACGCGCGCATCGCCGTTCTCACCATCTATTACTTCGTAGGGGACCATTTTCCGCTCGCGGGCGATCTCGGAAAAGCGGCGCCCCATGAAACGCTTGATGGAATAGACGGTATTCTGCGGGTTGGTGATAGCCTGATGCTTGGCGACCTGCCCCACCACATGGGTTCCATCCTTTTGGAAGGAGACGACCGAGGGTGTGGTGCGTCCACCTTCGCTGTTGGGGATGACCACCGGTTCGCCGCCCTCCAACACTGCAACGCAGCTGTTGGTGGTGCCCAGGTCTATCCCTATTACTTTACCAGCCATTTTATTCTCCTTTAATTAACCCGTTAGGGAAATATTCATGTGAAAGCTATGAATTCACGGTTAATGGATGCAAAAAAGATGCCGTCTTGAGATAGTAAGACGGCATCGTGCTTTTTATTTATGATCGGAAGGGGGAGAAGTTCCTTCAAGTCCGAATGTGCCTAAATGGCGGGGTCTATTTCTTTGGCTTTGGCTTGGGCTTAGCCGGCGCCGTGGTCGTCTTCTTGGGTGCAGGAACTGGCTTGGGCTTGGCTGGAGCTGTAGTAGTCTTCTTGGGCGCAGGAGCAGGCTTGGTCTTGGTGGGAGTCGTCTTCTTGGGGGCAGGTGCCGGCTTAGGCTTGGCGGGAGTCGTCTTCTTGGCGGTGGTCTTGGGCTTGGGCTTGGCGGGAGTCGTCTTTTTGGCAGTGGTCCTGGGCTTGGGCACCTCAACCTCTTCTATGATTATTTCCTCTACCAGCGGTTCTTCCTCCTCGTCCATCTCATCGTAGAGCACGGTGAGGGAGAGCTCGCCATCGTCCTCGCGCTCGTAAAGCAGCCAGTAATCGGCATAGATGCCGGCGTTCTCCAAATCCTCCACGCTCTTCTCGCCGTCGGCAGTGGGTAGCGTGATCATCAGCAGATCAAACTCGTCATCCACCCAGGCGTTGACTACACCGCGCAGTTGGTTTTGCACGGTCTTCTGTTTTTGCTTCCCGGCTTCCAGCACCATCACAATTCCGTTGTTCAGGTTGCCCTCGTCGTCGGTTTGCACGAAGAAGAGGTCGGGCTTGGTTCCTTCCGGCAGCTTGGGACCGTCAGAGGGCACCTTTCCCTCCAGATAGGAGCCGCAACCGTATTCGTTCAGGAATTCTCGGATTACATTCAAAATCTCGGATCGTTTTATTTCAGCCATTTCTTTGCCCCCTGTGTTTTATTTTGGGTGATATTCTATCATAATAGGAAAGGATATTAGTTTGTTCCCAAATAAGGGGAAGGCAGGTTGGCATGATGGAAAAGCGAGTGGGGATTGCGCTTTGGGGTTGCGGAAGATGGGGCGAGAAATGGCTTGCCACGCTACTGAGCAGTGATACCGTGGAACTCTGCTATGTGGTTGATAGTGACCCCGCTCGCCTGGAGCAGCTTAAGCAGAAATATCCAGCACTAACGGTGACAAACGATACGGGCAAAACGCTGGCTGATGATCAAGTTGAAGCTGTGGTCATTGCCGCGCCGGTCAAGGACCATGCCCGGCTGACAGTGCTGACGCTGAATGCCAACCGCCATGTCCTGTGCGAAAAACCGCTTTGCCACGAACTGGATGAGTTGATCGCCATCAATCAGGCGGCGAAAAAGAGCACGGGCAGGTTGATGGTAGGGCATTTGCTGGCATTTTACCCTCTGCTGGCAAAACTGCGCCAGATGCTTCGCGCGGGTGATTTGGGCGAATTGCACGGCTTGGAACTGCGACGCACTGCGCTGGGTCGGGTGCGGCGGGTAGAGGATGTCATCAAGTCGTTTGCGGTGCACGATCTGGTGGCGGCGCTGCTACTGCTGGATGCACCCATAACCTCTGTCAGCGCCTACGGGTGGGGATTAAACAAAGACCGGGTGGAGGAAGGGCACATCGTGCTGCAAAGTGGCGCAACTACAATTCACATCTACGCCAATTGGTTGAGCCCCTACAAAGAGCGCCGGATGATAGCCACCTGCGAGAACGGCAGCGCGGAGTTCTGGGAGGATGGGGACGGCACGCACCTGCGGGTGTGGAAGTTCGCCTGGAGCCAGCCGGCAAAAGGGGAGGACACCATCCCGGTAGAGGCGGAACTTATTTTGACCGAGAATGTGAAGGTGCCGGCGCTGGAATTGGAGTTGAACGGGTTTCTGAATCTGATAAACACTGGAGTAGCAACCGAAGGCACCGACCTGGAGTTCGCCGGGCTTCTAATGACTTTACTGGACGAGATAGATAAAAAGATCAGGATTTAGCTTCAGTTCGCCTTAGGATAGAGCAGATCAGCTCTCTATCATCCTTACGCAGACCGCCGGTCAGCAGGACCACTACCAAATAGGCGACTAGCCCCGCAGTAAATGCCAGAATCGGGTTGAGCGCCTGCATCCACCATAACACTAGTCCCATCGCCAGACCACCTGCAATTGGCGGCAACAGCTTCCATAGCGCCGGCATCTGCCCCTTTCCGATAACGATAGCTCCTACAATCAACAGCATAACCAATTCGCCTGCGCCTATTGCTATCGCCACCCCCTGTGCGCCCCAGTCCATCACCAGCAGAAAGGTCATCCCTATCACGATAATTGCCCCTGCCAGGCGCGCCCAGAAGTTAAGCGTTTGGGCACGGATTGAATTCAGATAGACAAATAGGGGATAGTTCAGGAAGATGAACGCTACCATCATGCCCACCCAGGGTAGCACTTCCTGCGAGGAACTGTAGTCCTTGCCCAGGATGAGGCTGATGAGCGGCGCCGCCAGAAATATCAGCGTGAGGGAGAGCGGGATGACAGCGGTCCACAACGCCCGCATGGAGATCTCCAACCCCCGCACCTTGCCCTCACGCCCCTGGGCATACAACCGTGATAGCGCGGGGTAAATCGCCCCCGTGACCGCCGCCGGCAGGAAGTTGAGGAAGTTTCCCAACTTGATCGCCGCGGCATAGTGCCCAAGTTCCGCATTCCCCCGTGTCTGCTCCAAAATAAGTGGCGGCAACTGACTATAAACCGCAGTAGCTACCCCGAGGCTCAGAAAGGGCATCCCGCCTCTTATCAGATAGCCGAATGTGCCGGGTTCAATTCGGGTTATCTTCACCCCAAAACGGCTTAGAACAATTATCGTGAAAAGAAGATGCAAAAGGATGACCACGGTAGTGGCAATGCTCAGCCCTTCGGCACCGAAGCCCAGCATAAGAGCAAGCACACCCAACACCATGCCGCCGAAGGCATTGGCACCACCCAGCAGCAGGATCACGCCCATCTTCTCTAGCCCGGAGAGCACCGCAATGGCAAGCGAATCCAGCGACAGAGCCACTATCTGCTGAATGCCAACCAGCATGATCAACGGCAGTCCGGCTTCAGGTATACCCAACACTAGCGTCACTATGTAGAGCACGATCATCATGAAGAGGGAAGTAGTGCCCCGCAGGATGAGCGACCCGCCCAACAGCTGGCTGGGGTGCTTGATGCGTGCCGCTACCTCCCGCACCAGCAGGTCCGATTGCCCCAGGTCGGCGCCCAGGCTCAACAATGCCGCCAGGCTCAGCGCAAAGTTCAGCCTGCCATATTCTGCCGCCCCTAAAACACGCGCCGACACCACATACAGCACGAAGGTAAAGCCAAAGCGCAAGAGGCTGTTTAGGAACAGCCACACCGCGTTGGACGCCACCCGTTTTACGCCGGGTGAACTTTCCATCTGTGTAGAGCTTTGCGCCATTTTTGCTATGATTGCCGGGTGATTAGTTGGAACCTGACAATTAAGGATACGCTCAATTCTACCAACGATTGCCTGAAAGAGTTGGGAAAAAAGGGTGCATCGGAGGGCACCGCCATTCTGGCGCATGGACAGAGCGCTGGACGGGGCAGGCTGGCGCACACCTGGCATAGCCCGCAGGGGATGGGACTCTATTTATCGTGGTTGATCCGCCCGCCCTGCGATTTTGCCAGCTACGAACTGCTGGGTGTGCTTAGCGGGGTGCCGGCGGCGCAGGTGCTGCGAGAGAAGTTTAGGCTGGATGTCCGCCTGAAGTGGGGCAACGATCTGATGGTGGGGGAAAGGAAGCTAGGCGGCATTCTGGGCGAGAGTGTCGTTAACAGCAGTGGGCGTTTTATGGTGCTGGGGCTGGGCATCAACCTCCGCCAGCAGGAGAGTGATTTTCCGGGTGAGTTGCGGGATAAATCGACATCGCTTGCAATGGAAGGCGTAGGTGCTTGTCTTACAGAAGAGCTAGTCAAGGCGATATTGGATGCATTCGCACCGCTTTATGTGGATATGGTTGCTGGACGCAGGCAAAAGTGGCTGGATGCATATCACACACTATCCTGCACCCTGGACACCTGGCAGCAACGCGATGCCAATGAAGGCATGGCGGTGGGGTTGGGCACTCGTGGCGAGTTGCTGGTCAGGCGGGAGGATGGCAGGATAGTTATTTGGGAGTTATAAAAAACAGGGGGACTGCTCCCCCTGTTATTTCTATCGTTATTGCCTAATCTTGTTTATACTCGTAGTTGGCAGTCTCATCCACCAAATCGGTCAGTGCCTTGGTGGTGGGCTTCAGCCCTTCGTCAATGGCGGCGCCGGCAGTAGCCCGAGCTAAATGGGCGGCGGCTACCACCAAAATATAGACGCTGTGATTTTCATCTATCAGGTTCTCTATGCGCAGGTTATACATTTTACTTGTTTCCACTGTTGCCCTCCTCCGGCATGGGCGGCGCTCCGGCATCTTCCTTGCCCATATTTTCCAGCATCCATTTTGCCGAGTTCACAAATTCCGAATTGGGATAATTCTGTATTAGCTTGCGGAAGCAATCCTTTGCCGTATCGTAGTCCTTGAGTTCCTCTGCCGAGATAAATCCCACCATAAACAGGGCTTTGTGGGCGCTGGGATCATTGGGATAGAGGCTTAGAAATCTCTCGTAATATTTGACCTTATCCAGACTGGTAGGAGCACTCTCGGCTTTTTCCAGTAAAACCTTTGCTGATTCCATCTCGCCCAGATACTTAACCTTGTTCTTCTGCTTGAGTTCTTCAATGACATCCTGAACGATCTTGCGGCTCTTCTCGCTGAAGAGCTGGCTGGAGATAGTATCATGCATCTCCTCCAGCGAGCGGTATCCTTCATCGCGGCGTTCGGAGCATTTCACGATGGCATAGCCCTTTTCCACTTTAACCGGTCCGGCGATCTCATTCGGCTTCATCGCCAGTGCGACCTTCTCAAAGGCTGGGTCGCGACCAATGGTGGTGATGAACTGCCCGGCACGCACCCAGCCAATGTCGCCGACTTTGTCGCGGGTGGCGCTATCGGTGGAATACTTCTTCGCCGCCTCACCAAACTTTAGCCCTTTCTCTATCAAACCTATTATACGTGCCGCTTCCGCCTCGGTATCAGAGAGAATGATTGCCAGATGCACTCCTGGCGGGATGGCATACTTTTCCTTGTTGGTGTTGTAGTAGTTGGCAATGTCATCATCGGTGACCAGCATCTTCTCCCGCACCTGCATGCGCACCTGCTCATAGGGGAGGATTTCGGCGGGGCGCTGCTCATCCACCAGGAAGAGGTGCCACCCCGTCTCGGTTTGCACCGGTTGGCTCAACTCGCCCGGTTTGAGCGCAAACACTATATCCGACCAGGTGTCGGGCTTGCCCAAAGCGGTGGAGCTGACATCCTTGGTTACATAGCCCAAAAGTCCAGTGCTCTTCGCCGTCCCGGTGTCGGTGGAGTTCTCAGCCTCCTTGGCAAAGGTGCTTTCCTTGGATTCAATCCGTGCCCGGGCTGCCAGCGCTTCCGCCTCGGTTCTGTAGCCGATATGATGCAGCTTTGCCTGCGGCTTGGTGGAAAAAATCTCGGGATGCTGCTCATAGTATGCCTTTGCCTGCTCATCGGAGATGCCCAGGACGTTGCTGACATAATCACGATAGTATTGACTAACCAGAATCTGGTTGCCGGCTCTAATTATCTGCCGCGAAGTCTTGGGTTCCTTATCCAGCTTCTTCGCCTTCGCCTCGTTGAGCAGCACGCGCTCTATTATCATCTGGTCCAGAAGCATTTTGCGTCCGTCCGGCGTGCTGTAACGATAGGCTATTTGCGCCGGCATATCGCTGATCTCGTCGTCTATCATACCCTCGGTGATCTTGTAATCACCAACAGTGGCGATTACCGTTTTGGGGTCGGTTACGGGCTTGTCGCCTGCTGCTGCATCGGCGGCAAAGCATAACGTGGTCAGTATTAAGATCATACATGCAATTGTAGAAATGCGAGACATGCAAACCTCCTGATTTACTTATCCGATGAAGAAGAAGTGCCGGAACTACCGGCTTTGCTCTCTTCCTTGGCTTTTTTCTTGTAATCGCTGGATCGGTGGTCGGTGATATAGAATCCCGAGCCTTTGAAGATGATGCCAGCTCCTCCCGATACCAAACGACGCACCTTCCCGGCGCAGAATGGACATTCCTCTATAGGTAGTTCGGTTATGCGTTGGAAACGGTCAAAACGCTTCTTGCACTTGCAACACTCGTATTCATAAGTAGGCACTTGGGGTCATCTCCAATGGGGTTTACCCGCAGAAGCGGATAATCTTGAAATTATATCATGGTGATTTGACTTACAGAAAACAATATCAGTTTGCTACTCGTTCCATTTATTGTATAGTAGTTTATGAACCGGTGAACTAATCGCAAAGGTGAAGGAATGGCGATGGATAGTGGCGTGAAGAAGGTCTATGTTGTGCATGCGGCATTTTGTGAGATATTGACCCACCCGCGGCGGCTGGAGATATTGGATTTGCTGCGTTCGGGGGAAGTGAGTTTCCGTGGGTTGATGGAAGCCACCGCCATGAAGAAGGCGAACCTGAGCCAGCACCTGACCTTTTTGCGGGAGAAGGGCGTGGTAGGGGAGAGGCGCACCAGTGACGGGCTGGTGTTTTATCTGGCGCGACCGGAAGTAATGCAGGCGTATGACATAATGCATGCGCTGATGGCGGGCGTGCTGGGGTGATACTACCACGCTCTGAATTCCTGCTTGTAGTAGGGGCGATCCGACGTATCGCCCCTACATTTCTACCACACCTTCCACTTATCCCATCCTTGTGCTAAAATAAACCCGTATTTGCGGGCATAGCGCAGTTGGTAGCGTGGGAGCTTCCCAAGCTCTAGGTCGCGGGTTCGAATCCCGTTGCCCGCTCATGTTCAGTCCAACCTCCGCCACCAAATCCGCAGCGGAGGTTTTTTCCCATCCCGCCCCCCAAGCGAGGTAACCATGCCCAATTTCGCCGACCGCCTGCTTGAGTCCTGTGCCCCGCCCCATGCCCCCCTCTGCGTGGGACTGGACCCCGTCCCCGAGCGCATCCCCGATAGCCTGGGTGGTGACCTTCCTGCCCGCACCGAGCGCTTTTGCCGCGAGCTGATTGACGCGCTGGAGGGAATCGTTCCCCTGGTTAAACCGCAATCCGCCTATTTTGAGGCGCTGGGACCGCAGGGAGCCGCCGTCCTCGCCCGGGTGCTGTATTATGCACGCGAGAAGGGCTACCTCACCATCTGCGACGCCAAGCGCGGCGACATCGGCAGCACCAGCGTCGCCTATGCCCGCGCCTATCTGGGTGAAAGCGCGCCCTATCCCGCCGATGCTATCACCGTCAACCCCTACCTGGGTAGCGACGCGGTAATGCCCTTTGTGGAGGAAGCGCAGCATAGCGGCAAAGGTGTATTCATCCTGTGCAAGACCAGCAACCCCGGCTCCGGTGAGTTGCAGGACCAGATGCTGGGCAATCAGCCGCTCTATGTGCAGGTGGCGAAGCTGGTGGATGGCTGGGGCAGCGCTGTGGTAGGGGAGATGGGCTTTAGCTCGGTGGGCGCAGTGGTGGGGGCGACCTATCCCGAGGTGCTGGGCACCTGCCGCTTATTCATGCCGCGGGCGATTTTCCTACTGCCGGGCGTGGGGGCGCAGGGCGGCTCTGCCAGACAACTCCGCCTCGCGTTTGACGAACACGGTAGGGGTGGATTGATAGTGAGCGCGAGGGACATCATCTATGCGTTTGAGCGGAAGGATCTGAGCCGCTACTATGCGCCGAACCAGTTTGACGCCGCCGCGCGGGAAGCGGCAACCCTCCTGCGTGACCAGATAGGCGAGATGCTGGGGAGCCGTTAGGACTATCTCAATTTACAGGATTATTGTACCCCTCTCCATTTGGAGAGGGGGCAGGGGGTGAGGTAAACAAGGGGCGCAATATATTGCGCCCCTACAGAATTTGACCATGATTTAATACTTAGGTAACTACTTCAATCCTGCTGCCAGCCTTAATTCTTCCACTTTATCCACTTTCTCCCAGCTAAACCCCTTGCCGGTGCCAAAGCGCCCAAAATGCCCGTAGGTTGATGTCTCGCGATAGATCGGTCGCAATAAATCCAGGTGTTTGATGATGCGTGCCGGACGCAAGGGGAATATCTCACGCACCATGGTCTCCAGCTTGTAGGGATCAATGGCGCAGGTGCCGTAGCATTCCACAAACACCGAGACCGGGTCGGGGACACCGATGGCGTAGGCTAGCTGCACCAGGCATTTCTCGGCAATCTCGGCTGCGACAATATTTTTAGCGATGTAGCGTGCCATGTAACTAGCGCTGCGGTCCACCTTGGAGGGATCCTTGCCGCTGAAGCAACCGCCGCCATGCGCACCGTGCCCGCCGTAGGTATCCACTATGATCTTGCGCCCGGTCAAGCCGGTGTCCGCCATCGGTCCACCTAATACAAACCGCCCGGTGGAATTGATGAAATACTTGGTTTTCTCGTCTATCAATTCCGGTGGGATAGCCTTGTGCACGACCTCGCGGATGATCTCGTCGCGCAGGGTTCCCTCGCTCACATCCTCGCTGTGCTGCGCCGCAATGACGACCGCCTCCACATGGTCGGGCTTCCCATCAATGTAGTGGATGGTTACCTGCGATTTGCCATCGGGACGGAGGTAGCGCAAAAGCCCATTCTTACGGACTTCCGCTAGCCGCCAGGTCAGTTCATGCGCCAGGTCTATGGTCCAGGGCATAAGCTCCTTGGTCTCCCGCACCGCATAGCCGAACATCATGCCCTGGTCTCCGGCGCCTTGTTCATCCTCGCTGGTGCGGCTTACGCCCATGTCTATGTCGGGTGACTGCTCGTCAATGGCAGTGATGACGCCGCAGGTGTGACCGTCAAAGCCGTAGGTGGCATCCACATAGCCGATGTCCTTGATGACCTCGCGGGCAAGTTTTGGCACATCCACATAGGCGTTGGTTTTAATCTCGCCGCCGATGATGCACAGTCCGGTGGTGACAAAGGTCTCGCAGGCAACATGCCCCTTGGGATCCTGCGCCAGGATTGCGTCCAGAATGGCATCGGAGATCTGATCCGCTATTTTGTCGGGATGCCCCTCCGTCACGCTCTCCGAGGTGAAAAAGTACTCGTGATCCATGAATTCTCCTTCTATGTTTTTGTGGTTTTTGGCATAATAAAAAAGCCGCCTATGGACTGGCGGCAACTGTATTTACAGTGTTAATCATCTGTCGGATGGGGGGCTATGTTGCCTCCTCACCGCTGGATTTGGCACCAAGCATTGCGGATTTCTCCCGCAACCGGTTGCCAAGGCTTCATCGGGCCAGTCCCTCTGCCTTTCGCGATGACGGGGGCATATTATCATGTTAAATTTGTATGTCAAGGATTTTTAAGCAGGAGGAAATTGAAATGGCTTTAAAACACTGTATTAGTTGCAGCATGCCCATGACCAAACCCGAGGATTTTCCCGGCGGTGACTTTAGCAAGGACTTTTGCATCCATTGTGCCCGTCCCGATGGCAGCATGAAGTCCTACGATGAGGTGCTGGATGGATTGACCGGCTTCATCATGAAGATGCATGGGCTGGAGGAGGCAGACGCCCGCTCTGCCGCCCGGGGCATCATGCACTCCATGCCGGCCTGGAACGATGCACCGGGGTGCTAGTTGTGAGAACAATTAACGAGCTTTCGTCACAGGTGGGGGATAGAGGGCAGGAATCCAATCTGAAAGTTGCAGCAAAGTGCTTGGAAAAGCCTGAACTGCTCAAAGATTTAGCCGAAGGATTGGGGAGTAAGGATGCGGCGCTGGTAGGGGATTGTGCCGAAGTGTTCACCAAGGTTGCCGAACAAAACCCACGGCTTATCGTCCCTTATACCGTTGAGTTAATCAAATTGATCACTCACAAAACCACCCGGGTAAGGTGGGAGGCGGTGCATGCCCTGGCACTTTGTGCACAATTCATCCCGCAAATCCTGCATCCGCACCTGCACGAGATTGACGGTATCATCCGCAGCGATAAGAGCATCATCGTGCGGGATTACTCTATAGATATAGTTGCCAACTATGCGCTGGCGGGGGCAAAAGATGCGCAGGAGGCATACCCACTGCTAAGGGAATATTTGGCGGTGTGGGAGGGAAGACACGCCGGGCACGCATTAATCGGTTTGGGTAATGTGGCGAAGATGGTGCCCGAACTGGCACCGGAATTGCGCCAACTTGCCGAACCTTTCCTGGAGCATAAAAGCGGTGTGATAAGGAAAGCTGCGAAAGCACTTTTAAAGATAGCACAGATTACTTAATAATTGCCAGTTTGCCCCTGAACCTATTCCCGTTTTTTTCTATCAGATATAGATAGACACCAGAAGCCAAATTGGGTGACCAGCTTAATGCCATATCATCGGCTGTGAGCTCTAATACTTTATTCCCACTCAGTGTGTAAACCTGCACCTTGGTTCCTGCATTGACATTGGCGAAGGTGAAAGCATTCTGCCCACGATTTACATGCAGCGGATTTGGATAGACATAAGGGTCGCCCTGGGGCGGTTGCGGCTTGGGTGCTTCACGCTCGCCCAGGTAACCGGCAAGTTCCATGGCTGCCGCCAGATAGAGCCGGGTGCCATACAGAACCAGATTCGGTGTCAGGGTTTCGGGCAAATCGCTAGCTTCATGATAGTTAGGATTCCATTGTTCTCTTGCATGTTCAATCAGGAGAGTCGCCTGATAGCCTTCGTCGCTGAACGGCTGATGGTCACTGCCCGAAAAATTATCGTCTTTGACGCAGGTCAATTCAGGCACATACATTCCTGCACACAACCCTACAAAGTCCTGCAGTTCGTTACCTAAACCCTCTGTATAAATTCCGATGTCAAAATCATAAGTTCTGTCATCCATATAACCGATCATATCGGCGTTTAGCACTGCGATAATGTTTTCATTCTCATATCCCATTTCATAGGCATAAGCGCTGCTGCCAATCAATCCTTCTTCCTCGCCGCTGAAGTGGATGAAGCGGACAGTTCGTTCAAAGCGCTTCTTTGCCATCTGGTCAGCAATGGTAAGGACTGCCGCGCAACCTGAAGCATTATCATCCGCAGCTGGCGCTATGTGTTCCGCTGGATCTCCCGTAACACCATCTTCATGGGCGCACACTATAACGATCTCATCGGGTTTGGTCTCACCCCGCAATTCTGCTACGATGTTCTTATCATTGGGTGATTCCTGCGGTGGTCGCGGCATCGGATACCAGGTATCCCCACAACCGTCAGTCCAGGCATAGGAACCATTATCGCCACAAGTGTAGGCTCTATCGGTGTTGTTTTCATCCATGGAGATTTTTTTGAATAATCCGTTGTAATTGGTGTCTATGTGTGTAGTCCAGGTAAGCCCATAATCATCAGATATGGCGGAAATATTTTGCCCGCTGCTCCTTCCTATCACCCATAACCTTCCGTTTTTAAAATCAATATCATACAAAGTACCATATCCACTGAAATATCTCTGTTCCCAGGAATCGCCACCATCAGGCGATGTGAAAATGCTTGAATCGGAGCCCACCACCATTATCTCCCCATGAGGAGTTCCATGGGGACTCTCATAGCCCTCAATATCCAGCAGGTCTATGCCGCTAATAGGTAGGTTGGTCAATTGCTCCCATTGCAAGCCGTCAACCGAGCGCAGAACGGTGCTGTCGGTTCCCACAATGAAATATCCGTAGTCACTACCTGTGCCAACATGGTATTTGCCGATTTCTTTAAGATATGATTGAACGCCGCTGACCAGATCTTGCCAGGTTGAACCGCCATCGCCGGAATATCTGATCAGCCCAGGGTCAGCCACTGCCCATATTCTGTTCCCCTCCACATAAATACCCTCCAGATACGCTCCGCCACCCGTCCATTTGATCTCCCATTGGCTGTAATCGTTGGGATTAATGTTCCAGCCCACCCTTGCCGATGATCCGCAAATATACAGCCGGGATCTATCGGTACTGTATTTAGAGTTAGCTGTGTTGGTCAAACCGGTCCGGTGATTTTCCCATCCTTCGGGTGTTCGGACATGAATATTTCCATTCCATTCTAATAGTTCTTCATCTTCATAAAGTCCCCGATAATCGGTGTCATTATAGGTGCAGTCATAGAAGAATTCGGATGTGTCCAATTGATCAATCATAAACCTGTCTTCTGCCCACATTTGGGCATTTTGGAAGCGGGGATCAAAGGTGTTGCGGTTTTGGAAATCGGCAAGGGTTTGAATATAGTTCATGGGAATATCCGGGGTTATTCTAGCAATAGTATCGTGAATGACCTGCAACCCTTGGGGACGAGGAGGGATTTGGCTGGGACGGGCGGGGCGCATCGGACTGCTACGCATGAGCCAAAAATCCAGCCCCAGTGCCTTTAACCGTTCCCGCTGTGAATGTAATACCTCGGCTATAACGAATTGTTTATCTGCAAAGAGTAGTTTTATATCCTTCGGAAAGCTCTGCGCAAGTATTTCATCCAGCCTTCTCTTTTTGGATGTTAGAAAAAGAATATTCCCGGTAAATATTCCTTCCGCCAGCAATTGCAAGTGTAGTGGGGGAGTGCCACCGGGTTTGGTCACATAAAACGCGCAGTTAGAGAGATAGGCATGGATAGGAGCCCCAGCCCTAAGCAATTCCTGAAGCTGCCTTGGTGAAACATCGGTCTGGACATAGAGATCGCCGATCGGCTGCCCGGCTAGAATCAAGGATACAAACCATATAAGCATTTAAGTTCAACTCCTTTCATCCATTTCAATTATATAGCTGTTTTCCTGTTTTTATCAATCCTTTAAACCGGGATATTTCTGTGGTTAAAAAAAGGGAAGCATTTTATTATCGGCAATCAGAAACCGTATCTTTCCACACAAATGTTTTGAAAAGGAGCCCAGCCATGAAGCACAACTCCCGGGATGAAGGCAAAAACTATGTGCTTAAAACCGCCCGCGACCAGGACCTGAAGTTCATGAAACTCTGGTTCACCGACATTCTGGGCTTCCTTAAAAGCTTCACCATCACCTACGAGGAGTTGGAGGGTGCAATTGACGAGGGTATGGGCTTTGATGGTTCCTCCATAGAGGGTTTCGCCCGCATAGACGAGAGCGACATGATGGCGCTGCCCGACCCCGAAACCTTCCGCCTCCTCCCCTGGAAGACCAGCGAGGGCAAAACCGTGGGCAGGATGTTCTGCGATATCTACCGCCCCACTGGAGAGCCATTTGAGGGCGATCCCCGCTTTGTGCTCAAGGAGAACCTGAAGATTGCATCAGCGCTGGGCTATACCTTCAATGTGGGTCCCGAACTGGAGTTCTTCTATTTCAAGGATGCGCAACACACCGAGCCGCTGGATCAGGGCGGCTACTTTGACATGGTGCCCCTGGATGCCTCCATGGACCTGCGTCGCGAGACCATGGTCGCACTGGAGAAGATGGGCATAGGCATAGAGTTCGCCCACCACGAGGTGGCGCCCAGCCAGCACGAGATTGACATGCGCTATACCGATGCCTTGACCATGGCGGATAATGTGATGACCTACCGCCTGATCGTGAAGGAGACGGCGCTTAAGCAGGGGGTGCACGCCACTTTCATGCCCAAGCCGGTGTTTGGAACGAACGGCAGTGGGATGCATGTGCACCAGTCGCTATTCCGGGGAGATACCAACGCCTTCTTTGATAAGAACGGCGCTTATTACCTTTCGGAAATAGCCGGACACTACATTGCCGGGTTATTGCGCCATGCCCCCGAGATCACCTCCATCTGCAATCAGTGGATCAACTCCTACAAGCGGTTGGTTCCCGGTTATGAGGCTCCCGTCTATCTATCGTGGGCGCGGCGCAACCGCTCCGACCTCATCCGGGTGCCGGAATACAAGCTGGGCAAGGAGAAAGCCACCCGCATAGAGTTCCGCTCGCCCGACCCCACCTGCAATCCCTATCTGGCTTTTAGCGTGATGCTTGCCGCCGGGCTGAAGGGGATAGAGGAGAAGTATGAGCTGCCGGAGCCGGTGGAGGAGAGCGTCTATGACATGACGGAGGCGGAGAGGGAAACGCGGGGGATAAAGACGCTGCCCGCCAGCCTGGCGGATGCCATCGCCTTGACCGAGAAGAGCGAACTGGTGCGGAAGGCGCTGAATAATCATGTGTTTAATAATTTCATCGCTAATAAGAAGGTGGAATCGGAGCTATTTCGGGTGCAGGTGACCGACTGGGAGATAAAGAGGTATCTGTCTATACTGTGAGATGAATCAGACAATCCCCAGTTCCTTCATAACCTTCTGCAGGTCTTCCCACACATCTTTTTTGTAATTGGGGAAGCGGAGCACAGCCGCCGGGTGATAGGTCACCATGATCCGTGTATCCGTCAGCCCCAGTCCTCGGCTTGCCGGCACCGGCAGGAATTTCCCCCGCAGCCTCCCCAGCGAATCCTTGCTGCCCAGTAACCACTGCGCTGACACCAATCCCAGTGCGCAGATAATCCGCGGCTTGATAAGCACCAACTGCCGCTCCAGATAGCTCTGGCACGCTATGACTTCCTCGGGGGCGGGGGCGCGGTTCTCCGGCGGGCGGCATTTGATGATGTTGCAGATGAAAACCTGTTCCCGGGTGAGCTTCATGGCGGCTATCATGCGGGTGAGAAGTTGCCCTGCCCTGCCCACGAATGCCAGCCCCTGTGCGTCTTCATCGAAGCCCGGAGCTTCACCTACGAACACCAATTTCGCCTGTGGATCGCCCTGCCCGAATACCACCTTGGTTCTGGTCTTTGCCAGAGGGCACTTCTGGCACACCAGCGCCTCCTGCTTGACCAGCTCCAGTTGTTCCACACTGTCGGTGAGCGCAAATTCGCTATTGTAGTTGATCACAGGCTCCTCCACAGGTTTCTTGCGTTCGGTAAGCAGCAGGGGATCCACGCCGGCAATCATGTAGCCGATGATGGAGCGGGTGATAGCATCAGGCAAGGAGTGCCACCACTTTATCCAGGATGGTAGCGGCAAGCGCTTGCTTGCTTATCAGCGGGATGGTTTCCTCACCGGCACGCCACAGCAGCAAACCTTGATTTTGGTGGCTGGCAAAACCGCTTTCCTCCAGCCCGATGGGATTGACCATGATCAGATCCAGATTCTTGCTCTCCAGCTTGGCTTTACCCCGGGCGTGCAGGTCAGAGCCGGCGGCTTCGGCGGCGAAACCCACCAGTAGTTGCCCCTTCTTCCGCCTGCCCAATCCCTCCAAAATATCCACCGTAGGCTTAAGTGCGACAGTAGTCTCCACCTGCTCCTTGGCTATCTTACCCGCATGTCTGGTTTCCGGGGTGAAGTCCGCCACCGCTGCCGCCATGATCACCACATCCATTTGATCGTAAAGCTCATCCACGGCTTTTTGCATATCGGCAGCGGATTCAATGCGGATGCACTCAACCGATAGGGGAGCAGGCAGCGGGCTGGGTCCGCTCACCAGCGTGACGGTGGCGCCGCGGTGGCGTGCTTCCTCCGCCAGTGCGTAGCCCATCCTGCCAGTGGAGGGGTTGGTAAGCACGCGGAAGTCGTCCAGATGCTCATGGGTGGGACCGGCGGTGACCAGCACCTTCCTGCACGCCAGTGAGCCGGCTTGGGCAAGTAGTTCCGCCAGCGCCGCCACTATCTTCTCCGGCGCCGCCATGCGCCCGATATCGTCTATGCCGCATGCCAGATGTCCCACCTCGGGACCAACCTGCACCCAACCCCGCTCCCTGAGCTTCTGCACATTTTCCTGCGTGGGTTGCTGGCGCCACATGTTGCTATTCATTGCCGGGGCAAATACCACCGGGCAACTGGATGCCAGCAAAGCGGTGGAAAGCGCATCATCGGCAATGCCCAGTGCCAGGCGGGCTATGGTGTTGGCTGTGGCGGGGGCAACGATAGCGCCCAGTGCATCGCTTGCCGCCCAGATGTGATCCATAGCGCCTTGACGCCGTTTACCGAACAGGTCCACCACGACAGGTATGCCGGTGATCGCCTCAAAGAGCAGGGGGTGGATGAGTTTGGTGGCGGCGCGCGTCATTACTACACGGACATTGGCGCCTGCCTGGGTCAACCGGCTGGCAATCTCGCACGATTTATAGGCTGCCACCCCGCCGGAAACCCCCAGGATTATCGGTTTGTCACGAAAGATATCTGCTGTATACAGCTTCATTTTGCGCCTTTAATGTTGCACAGGATAACAGGTGCGGGCATCAGGATCCAGCACATAGACGATATCTGGCACTTTGGAACTGGAGTTGCTGATGAGTGTGCGCACGGCGAAGATAGTGGAGCCGAGTTTGTTGGATAAAGCACCGCTGATACGGTATTTGGGGGTGCCGCCGCCCAGCACGCCTGTCATTGCTTGGTGGTAGATAACAGTTGCCTTGGTTTCCAGGGTAGGAATGAACTCCAGGTCGTAGCCATCGGTGGTGGGCTTGAGCTTGAGATACCAAGTGCCGTCCCCGCGACGCTGCTTGACCAGAGTGCTATCCTCCAGCAAATCCAGCTTATCTATGTGATTCATGCCAATATTAAGGCTTTCCAAAGCCCGTGGTGCACTTGATTCATCATATACCGCAAAGAGGTATGCCTTTTTCACATCCACCACATAGTATGAATGGTAAGCGGAAATCACACCGCCAGTCTCATCCAGGCAGGAAAATGCAGCCCAGGTGCCATCGGGGCTCATACCCACCAAATCCACCTTGCCGGTGGGTGTGCACACAATGCTTATTATTGACAGGCAAACGCTGATTATTCCGTTCATGTCCGCCTCCTGGCTATGCGCAATGGTTCGGCGCGCAGTATCGCCACAAGATCATTATATGCTTTTTCCAGTTCGTCATTAATTATCAGGTAATGATAATTAGGTATTTGTTTCAGCTCTTCTATGGCATTGGAAAGGCGGAGATCCATCTGTCCTTGCCCGTCCTGGTTGCGTTTTGCCAGTCGCTCCCGCAGATGCTCTATGCTGGGAGGGGCGACAAAGATGAGCAATGCTTCAGGCTTTAGTTTACGAATACTCTCCCCTCCTTGCACATCCACATCCAGCACCAGTCCCGCCTTGCCGAAGTGATCCAATTCGCTTAACTCCGTCCCATAGCGGTTGCCATGCACCACAGCCGTCTCCAAAAATCGCCCGGCTCTGAACCTGTGCTCAAACTCCCGGGGTGTGACAAAATGATAGTCCACGCCGTCCACTTCGTCGGGGCGGGGTGGACGGGTGGTGGTGCTGACCGAAAAGCGCCAATCGGGATGCTCCACCAGGAAGCGCTTGACCAGGGTGGTTTTTCCCGCGCCGCTGGGTCCGGTCACCACTGCGAGGAGCGGTTTGGTATTGGTGAACTGTGCTTCGTAGTCAAAATCATGCACGAGAAATATTCACTTCCTGTAATCATTCTCCAGTTAATTTTATCATCTGGGGGGTGGAGAAGATCCCGGGGGCGGAAGACCTCCTGGGGTTGGCATCTCTGGTGGAGGCGCTGAAAATACCATGAAAGTATACAGCTTATCCACAGTGTGCTTGCCATCCAGCTCATAGCTTTGCTCCACTACGACAGCGCATGTGGAACGATCCCGGCTTAACCTTGCCTGTTTAATCGTAAAAGCGCCAAGAACAGAAGGATCATCCGTAGGCATCTTATCGGTGGCTACAATGCGGGTCCTGCCGCTCATCTCGTCGTAGACCTCCAGGTTATATTCCTGCCGGGATGGGCTGACCTTAAGGTAGAGCCGTGCCGTGAAAGCAAGCTCTCGGTAGTTGCCATAAATATCGTCTACTTCCTGGGTGCCGCGCCCACTTTTTATACCTAGCGATTTTATCTTCTGCTTTGCGACTTTTATGGATTTTGCTTTGTTTGTAGTGGTGGCAGTCAGGGGATTAGAGATAATGAAAATATCGGTGGGGGAGAGATCCATCGTTTTGGCGATGACAAAACGCTCCGTTTCACCAGCACCGGTCAAGCCTTTTTCGTGCCAGGCTAGCAGATCGCCGTTGGGGGTCATTCCAACAAGGTCAATCGCTAATGAAGTATCGGTCACACTCAGAACCGAACCGGACAAGACCAGCAACAAAACAGGGAACACATGCATTGAATGTAATCACCCTGTTTATAATAACAGGATTTTATTAAAAACAGGAAAGGGGAGATAACTCCCCCTCTCCATGACAGATGACTTCTAATGGAAGAGTGAACGCACTTTTCCCAGAGTGGTCGGTTCAACCTTCAAGTTCTGACCGAAGAATAAGATGCAACTGTTGTCAGTGTTGGCTACATACACCAGTTCATCGCCGACGGTGACTATTCCAAAGGGACCGCCTAGCCTCCCCGGCTTGATGCCGGGCACGCCAAAGCTGCCAACAAAGATTCCTCCAGATGTAAAATATTGAACACGGCTAAGTATGTTATCTGTTACGAAGATAGTACCACTGGATGAGACATGTATTCCCGCGATGCCCTGAAATTGCCCCGGTCCACTGCCAGTGGAGCCAAATTGCCCCAGAAGGCTGCCTTCCTCCGTGTAATAAACTGCACGATTTTTGGTAGCATCAGTGACGTAAACTTTCGAGTTGAGATCTATAGCGATACCTGTTGGAGCTTCGAGCGGATCGGCATCAGCATAACCGAACGATCCTATTAAGCTACCTGCAGGGGTGAAATACTGAATGCGACTCATGCCTAAGTCCGCAAGATAAACATTTCCTACCGGGGAAATAGCGAGCCCACGGGGAGCGTTGGGATTTTCCATGCTACCACCAGTAATAGACCAACTGCCTAAAAAACTACCGGTCTGGGTATAATACTTGATGCGATTAGTGAACCAGTCAGCTACATAAACGGTATTATTGGCAGATATGGCGATCCCTTGTGGATGCTCAAATTGACCTTGACCGGTTCCCCACTCGCCCCATTGACCTAAGTAACTTCCTACCGGAGTAAAATACTGCACTCTGTTGAGAGTGGTATCAGTTACATAAACATTTCCGCCGGCTTGCACAGTAATAAATATAGGAGCTTTGAACTGACCAGGTTCTTCTCCTTCCTCACCCCAACCACCCTGGCAATAGTAATTAGCAAGACCAATCACTGCGAGGCTCAAAATCAACATAAAAACAGTTTTCATTTTTACTCCCTCCAGTTCTTTATCAGGACATTTATTTCATTATAACAGATCATTTAAGTTGGAACAGAAAAACATATGTTTCAGTTGTGCTCTTTACCTTTCCAGAGTGCTTAAATCCAGAAGCACAAGCTTTTTTAAGGGAAGATAACTCTGCACTCCATTTTCATAGTCCAAAACCATTGCCAGCCAATTCCCATTCGGCGAAAATTTCCCACCACCAAAATAGTAGCCTGGAGGTTGCCCAAGCTCATTGCGCATATTTGTTAAATCTTCCGTATACACCTCTGTCCTTTTTCCGTCATGGCTGATGTAATATATAGTGAAGGCAAATCCTCCCTTGCCTTCTTCTATGTGCAATCTTCCGTTTGGCAGCGCCAACTCGGCCCGATCACGGCTTGACCTGGCATCGGTTCCCGCGCTCAGTCTCATATCAGCAAATCGTTGCTCGGCTCTGGCGCGATACACCGCCTGCATGCCTCCTTCCTCCAGGCTCATCCGTCGCAAATCATAACAATGGACTGCTTTATGTGTAGCAGGCTCCACCACCCACCAGATTTCGTTGCCGCCACCTCTCTCTTCCGTCAATACAAAACCAATATAGCGCGAAGCAGGATCATAACCGGTGATTTGAATGTCATCTGCGGTGAACTCTAAAGCGCTAGACAAAGTTGGGATGAAAAGAACTGATAGTAGAAAGAAACAGATATATGGCAACTTATACAGAATCTGAAAACTATACATAATTATCCCCCATCATTCAACATTCTGAACCTGTTCCCTGATTTTCTCTATCATGTCCTTCGCCATGACCGCTAGGTGGCTGATTTTGCTATCTGATGATTTGACCGAGAGCGTATTCCATTCGCGTAGCAACTCCTGCAGCATAAAATCCAGTTTGCGCCCGATTCTGCCTCCCTTGTCCATGATGCGGACAAACTCGCGGTGATGCGCAGCGAGACGCACCAGTTCCTCGTTGGTATCCACCCGCTCCGCCAATATCGCAACTTCCTGTGCCAAACGCAATTCATCCACAACGCCGCCGGCAAGTTCAGTAATGCGCTCCTGCAGGCGCTTCTTGGCTCCAGTCACCACCGCCGGTGTTAGCTCCTTCACCTTACCCAGCAGTTTCTCCAGCTTCTCCAGGTGCTTTTTGATATCCTTCTCTAGCTTCTTCCCCTCACGGGCGCGGCTTTCCTCCAGCTCGTCCAACGCCAGCGCAGTCGCTTTTTTGCAGGTTTCCGCCAGAGTGGACTCAATATCGCCACTGCTAATTGTGAGCACACCGGGTTGTCTGACAAGTATGCTTAAGTCCACTTGCCCGGCTATATCCAGTTGATCCAATAATCCATCCATTTGCTCCTGATACGTCCTGGCAAGCTCAATATCTACATAGGGTTTCTGTTCGCTGGGTCTTATCCGTTCTACTACTATTTGAACATTTACTCTGCCCCTCTCCAGACGGGAATGGATGACCTCCCGGATGGAATGTTCAACTACCGGACCTAGAAAGGAGGGACAACGTAGGTTAATATCAAGGTATTTGGCGTTGATTGTTGCAACTTCCACCACAATCCTGCCCGATTCATCAAGGATTTCTCCCCGACCACATCCGGTCATGCTTGCTATAGTCATCGTCAACTCCTTGCAAATTGCACTATTAATGAGATAATGACGAATTCTAACACAAACTAGAAGGATAAAGATGAGTGCTTTGAAGTGCGAGAGACTGGAGACTGTTTTTTATGAACTTCTAGGAATAAAGGGTGTAGGCTATCACGAGAAGCTGGTTGCCGACTACCTTAAGTCACATTTCCAAGCACGGGGTATCGCCGTGGAGGAGGATAACGCCGGTGAGGAGGTCAATGGCGATAGCGGCAACCTCATCGTGCGGCTGCCGGGTAAGGGCAAAGGTGTAAACCTGCCGGGGATTTGTATTCTCACACATATGGATACGGTCAAGTTTGATGGGGAGGTGCGATTTAGGACCGATGACAAGCGCGTGGTCTGGGCGGATAATTCTCCCATTCTGGGTGGCGATGACCGCGCCGGCATAGCCATCGTGCTAGAACTATGTGATGTGCTGCGCGAGAACAGCTCCGAGCATCCCCCGGTAGTCCTCGTCTTCACTATTGCCGAGGAGTGCGGACTGATCGGTGCCAACCACCTGGACATCCCTGCGCTTGCCTGCAATGCCGGCTTCGTGCTGGACTGCTCGCAGGATCCCGGCACCATCATCGTGCAGGCGCCCTATTCGGTGGGGCTGATCCTAACGCTCAAAGGGCAGGCTGCCCATGCCGGCATCCACCCGGAGCGGGGCATCTCCGCCATTATGGTGCTCGTCGAGGCGCTGAGCCACCTGCGCATGGGGCGCATAGATGAGGAGACCACTGCCAACTGGGGTGTGATCAAGGGCGGTAAAGCCACCAATATCGTGATGCCTGAGCTGAGCCTGACCGGCGAGATTCGCAGCCTGTGCAAAGAGAAACTGCAAAAGCAACTGGCGCGCATCCGGGAGGAACTGGATAAAGCAGTCGTGAAATATACATTAAGCAGCGAAACTAAGCCCGAATATGTGTTGGATGTGAGCGAACATTATTATTCGTTCTGTTTGACGGAGAAGGATCTGCCGGTGCAGCTTGCCATGCGTGCGGCGCGCAAACTGGGGATGGAGCCTATCCTGCGCAGCTGGGGTGGTGGATCGGATGCCAATGTGCTCAACCATTCCGGGTTGCCCACGGTCAATCTGGCGATAGGCATGGACGATGTGCATGGACCACGGGAGCACATCAGCCTCTATGACCTGGAGAAAGTCGTGGACATCCTCCATGAGCTTGCTTTACAAGCAGTGGAAGGTTAATTCACAAGTTTATGAACTCCTAAACAACCTCCTCGGTCACGCTGGGGAGGTTTTATCGTATTATCCTATTGGAAGCTTTCAAGACCGGTAATCAATGTCTAATCACCAAGTTAAATCAATACTGATGGTGCATGCCCGCTCCTCGTGGGGGGGCAATACTGCCATGGTGCTGGCGCTCTCCCGAAGATTGCTTGCCCGGGGCTATCGAGTGGAATTGGCGGCTCATCCCGGTCAGCCCTATATAGAGCCATTCCGGCAGGCGGGTATCACCGTCCATGAACTCGGCATCGGCGGCAAGGGCGATATATTAGCGCCGTGCAAGCTGGCAGGTTTGCTTCGCTCCCGTGATATAGATATAGTCCATTCGCATACCCGCCCAGCGGACCTGGCAGCTTATATAGCTACCAAGATTATCGGGAAGCCATTGGTTATAACCCAGCACGGTAATATCAATTTAGATAGGGAAACACTAACCCGCCGGCACGATGTCTTTGCGTTTGGGTATAATGTGGTGCTGCGCGGGGCAACCAAAGTAGCTGCGGTGTGCCAGGCTACCAAACAGGAGCTTCTGCAGCAGTGTAGAGTATCACCCCGGCATATTCAGGTGATTTACAACGGGATTGAGCAATCGTCACCTGTGAATGGGCGGACCAGAGAGCGAGTTCGGGCTGACTTGGGCATAAACCAAAACGCTGTGGTGGCGATCATCACAGGCTCGCTGAAGTGGAAGGGGCACGAAACGCTGCTTTCTGCATTAGCCTCAATCACTGCGCAAGCGCCGAATCTGCTCCTGCTGGTAGCTGGAACAGGACCGCAGGAACCGGCTCTGCGCCAACAGGCTACTCAATTGGGTATCGCTAACCTGGTTCGCTTCCTCGGCTTTCGGCAAGATATTCCCGATCTTCTGTCCGCCTCCGATATCTTTGTCCTGCCCAGCCGCAGCGAGGCATTTCCCATCTCCATTCTGGAGGCAATGACTGCCGGGTTACCAGTGGTTGCCAGCGACATCGGCGGCATTCCCGAGCAGGTGGAGGACGGCGTAACCGGCTTGTTGGTCACCCCCGGTGATGTGGATGAACTCACACATGCTATAAGCCGGTTGATTGGTAATCAAGAATTGCGCCGACAGATAGGGGAGAAGGGACGGGATAAAGTCCGGCAGTTCACGCTGGAACGCATGGTGGATGGCTATATTTCGCTTTATAATCAAGTCCTTGATGTCAGGTAGTGTCATGTCGGTTATAATGATCTCTACAAGGAGTCATATAGTAAATTGAACCTATTGGATGCTATCTGCCTGCTTTTGATCATTGGCTTCAGCTTCTGGGGACTTATTCGGGGCTTTATCCGTGAGGCATTCTCGCTGGGCGGCATCATCCTCGGCGTATTCCTGGGACTAAGCCTGAATGCCGGGTTCGGCTCCATCCTTACCCCGCTGCTGGGGGTGGAGGCGGACATGGGGCAGATTCTCGCTTTCATTATAATCTTCCTGCTGGTCTCACTGCTGGTCTCCTGGCTGGGCTTGCTCATCAAAAAGGCGGTCAAGTTCGTCCTGTTGGGCTGGCTAGACAGGCTCCTGGGGCTGGTGTTCGGCTTTGCCAAGGGCGTGCTCATCGCTTCGGTGATATGCTTCCTGCTAGTGGCACTGCCTCTGCCTGACATGGACAAGCATGTGGAGACTTCCAAAGTCGGACCTTTAGTCATAGGTGTAGCGCCGGCAACCTACAACACCTTCTTTGGCGGCGGTGAGGATTTTGACCTGCGGGGGATTATGCGGCGCTATCTGGATGAGGGCAACAAGTCCGTCCCGCAGCCGGAGCCAACACCTATTAAGGAAGAGCCAACGAAGAAGGCAAAGAAGCGTCCGGGCAAGGCAAACCCGGGCGTACCTGAATGAACTTAAACACTTTACGCGCGGTTTAGATAGCAATGAAGAAATTAATCTGGATCATCACGATAGCACATGCACTTGTGTGGCTGGGAGGTTGCCAGAGCACAACCGAGCAGGGCAATAAAGCGGGTGTTACCGACTATGTGGAGGTAGCGCCCCGGGTGTTCTCTTCAGCAGGCGCCGAGGGTGGTTATAACCAGATGGTGGTGCCGGGCGATGCTGTTCTTCTGATCGTGGATGTGCCAGGCGACACACCGCGGGCAAAGCAGGAGGCAGCATACTGGCACAAACTCCAACCCAACCTACGCCCCCTTCTAGTACTGACTTCTTCGCGAGCGAAGGCATGGGCGGGCTATGCTGAATGGAAGGCGGCATTCCCCACCCTGGAGGTGTGGATGCACACCGGCACTCTGGCAGCAGCATCAGCGGCAGGATTAACCGGCGGTATAGCACTGGATAGACCGGAGATGCTGGACTTGGGCGGGGTGCAGGCACAGTTCATCCCAGCCGGACCCGCAGCCACCGCCGGCGATATGGTAGTCTACTTGCCTCCCCAGAAAACGCTGCTTTCCGGTTGGTTGGTGCTGGACTACACATTGCCAGCCATCACCGACGGCGACACTGCACAGTGGATCAACCGCCTACAGGAGCTTGCTACATTGGGATTGAATCAGATATTGCCCGCGCATGGCGAACCGCTGGATATAGAAGCGCTAAACTGGACGCGGCAATATTTGGTGCTGCTGCGCTCGCAAATATGCCTGCTTAAATCGCAAGGCTACGCCGATGACGATGTTTATTATTTTTGCCGCGTGCCGGGTTATGAAAAATACACCGAGGGCAAGGAATTATATCGGGAGAATATTCTTTATGTGTTAAAGGAAATCAGGGAAAAAGGCGATGTTTGCACACTGCCCAACAAAGCGCTGCCCAAATACGGACCGGTTACGATAAATGAAGCTCAAAAGGGTGACTTATAGTATAATCGTCTCGGCTAAGAACCACTCAAGGATGAACCAGGGGGTGATTTTAATGGGATGCTGCGCTAGCAAGTCCAAGAAATATGTTTGCTCAGCCTGCGGTGCCACTTCCGATAAGCCCAAGGATTGCTGTGGCAAGCCGATGAAGGAAAAGAAATAGGGTTGATAACAATTCGGGCTGCCCAGGTGCAGCCCTTGTTTTATTCTATCTGAAACCCAGTCTTGCTTTATCTTACGACTTCCACCCGCACACGCACCACCCCGGCTTCAATCATATCTAGGCGTTTGGCTGCTGCCAGGCTCAGGTCTATGATCCTGCCGCGCACGAATGGTCCCCGGTCGTTGATGCGCACAATCACCTTTTTGCCGTTACTCAGATTGGTGACGCGGACGATGGTGTTGAATGGAAGCGTGCGGTGTGCTGCGGTCAGATGCGAGGCATGGTAAGTCTCGCCGGAGGAGGTGGGCTTGCCGTCAAATTCCCGCCCGTAATAACTCGCCAGCCCCACCCGCGTCGAACCCTTGCCCGCGCTGTGTTCAACTGCGGCGGGTTTGGTTTCACCCCCCTGCCAGGTGCCGGGTCGTCCAGCCTCCACAAAGCCTGCACTAACAGATATTACCAATATAAGGATAGAACTTTTCATGAACCCAAAGGTTGAATTAATGTTGAGTTCTAACCTTTTGGTCATGCTTTTTGTTCCATCTCCTCAAAACTGGGACCGCGGAACGATTTGGCAACCCCGCCCACAATGGGCAGTGTGAGCTCCTTTTCGTTCCAGGCGGCTACGGCTGCCACCAGCTCTATCAGGAAATAAGCTGCCAGCACACAAATATAAATAATTGAGAAGAACCACATCAGGGGGATGACCAGGGATAATAGCCACATCCAAAACCATACCGCCACAATTATGACTAGGAATAGCATATTGAGGGCGATGGATTGCAGCGCGTGATGGCGCACCAGCCGCTCGCCGGGGACGGAACAGGCGTAGAAGAAGAGCCCGGTAATTGGTCCCAGCAGATAGGCGAGGGCGGCGGCATGTTTCTGCTCCATGCCCAGCCTCTTCATGCGCGGGGTGCGGGCGGTGGTTTTGTCGTCAAGCATCTTTTCCAGTGTGTCAAAGTCCATGTTTTCTCCCTTTGCTTTACTGCATTATCATGACTTTGTGTGATTTGGTAGAACTAATATAGATTTTTCCTTTGGGCGCGACCGCCATTCCGTCTATGGAATCCAACTCCAGCGGGTAGCTGTCTATCATTTTCCCATTAGTACTGTATCTTATCATCCGGTATTTTTTGCTCTGGTTCTCTTCATTGACGGCGCCCACCGCCAGCAGTTCGCCCTGGGCTGCTACCCGGAGCGGGCTTGCACCTTCCACTTGCCACTGTATTACCGGGTTACCCGCGAGGTCCACAGCCAGGATGCGGTTGTTGCCGAAATCAGCTACGAACATGCGGCTGCCGGCAGCCGCCACATCGGTGGGGCAATTAAGCCCCAGATTCTTGCCCAGCGCCATGACAATATTACCGTCGTTATCTGACACAAGCAGTTCGTTGGATTCTGAGTCCGCTATCCATAGCCTGCCTTGCACATCCACATCCAGCGACTCGGGGAAGACGATGCGCTCATCAAGAATCTGGCGGTTGATTTTGCCCTTGTCGTCCAAGCGGATGATTTTGGGAGGTTGGGCTATGCTTATCCACACCGCGCCGTTCTCACCGATGATACAGTCCAGCGGGAGCACGGTCTCGCGGGCTTTTTCACCCAGGCTGCCTACGCCGGTGCCGTCGGAGTTCAATATTTCCACCAGCGCCATGCCGTTGCCAACATCAGCCGTGTAAAGGTTCCCGACATTATCAGTGGCAAGACCGTTGGGTTCCCATTCCGGATAGGGCGGGGTAACCTCGCCAATCACCGCCAGCTTATCGTAGCTGCAACTCAGGGTCAAAATCAAGGTTAACGCTATCAAAATGGGTTTTGCCATGAATTATTTTAACTCATTGTTGCAACCTAGCATAGGGTATAAAGAGTTATAATTTTGACCATGGCTTTAAAGATAAAACAGGGGGAGAAATGAACAGACGAGCAGCAGTAGCAGGGGCGTTTTATCCCGGCGACGCAACAGAGTTGGGAAACATGATGGGGAAGCTGATGCCCAAAGGGGAGGCAAAAGCTGCCTGGGCAGTAATGATGCCACATGCCGGCTATGTCTATTCGGGGGGAGTAGCGGGGAAGGTGGCGGCAGCTGCCGAAATCCCATCCCGTGTGGTTATCCTCTGCCCGAACCATTCGGGGATGGGGGTGGGATGCGCAGTGTGGCAGAAGGGCGAATGGGAGTTTCCGGGATTCAGCGTGCCGGTGGCGGCTGATCTGGCGGCAGAGTTCCTAGCTGATTGCCCGGTTGCCCGCGCTGATGCAATGGCGCATCTGCGCGAGCACTCCGCCGAGGTGCTGGTGCCGTTTCTGCATTTTCGTCAGCCAAACCTGTCCATCGTGCCCATCTGTGTTTCCTATCTGACCCGCAGGGACATGAACGATATGGGTAAGGCACTGGCGGGGCTTATCACCAAGCAACCCGATGTGTTGATTGCCATCAGTTCGGATATGTCGCACTATATTCCGGCGGCACGTGCCCACGAGCTTGATCATGTGGCGCTCAAACCATTGCTTGAACTGGATGTAGAGACATTTCTGAATACTGTGAACGCAGAGCAAATAAGCATGTGCGGTGTGATCCCAGCCGCCATTGCCGCGACCGCCTTAAAGCTGCTGGGTGCAACCAGGGGCGAACTGGTCGTCTACGACAATTCCGCCAGCCAGACCGGGGATAAAAGCGAGGTTGTGGGTTACGCCGGGGTAATCTTCCCCAAATAGCATAAGGGGTAATCCTTACGCCGGTTTGGGTTCAAAATAGTGGAGGAACGAATTAAACCGTGGGAATTGAGCGCGGCACGGATATCGTCTGGGTAAAGGCGCAGAAAGCACAGAGACACCTTTGGCTTGTGCGCGCCGTGACCTGTGCATCAGTCGCCATAGCAGGGATTGCTGCCATGTGGCTCTGTGCGCTTGCGATGGCTGGTCTGAACCTTGCCGGCTGGTGGGGCGTAGGTGCCTGGTCGCTTCTTGTGTTTGGTTTGGCAAATGCGCTAAGGTTGTGGCAGGCGTTGCAGATTCCGCGACCGGCAGGGGCGCTACTGGCAAGCGGGAGGGACATCGCCGCACAGGAACGCTTCCTAACCGGGATGAGACTGGCACCTGTTGCAGGCGTCTCCGATGAGTTGACCCAACTGGCGTATAAACATTTCACCTCCTCCGGATTTACACTCACGCTCCCACCGCTATTCAGGCGTCGGATGCAGCAAATGGTTCCAGTCGCTCTTCTCCTTCTGACTATAGCCGTTACCTTAAGCCTGGCTGTTCCTCCCTTGATACCCGGAGCCCTGAACGCCCTTCTACTTCACACCGAGCAGGAAAACCCAATCAACTACGGCATTGAGGTCACACCGGGTAATACCGAGGTGCTGCAAGGCGGGGATTTGGAAATAACTGCACGCATCACACCAATCCCAGCGCCGGGGCAAGTTCCTCGCCTGGTATGGGGTGAGGAATCGTTTTCACGCGGAGTTCCCATGGTTCGCAGCGAAGATCACTTCAGCGCCAACATCACTTCCATCAACCAGCCTTTAAAGTATCAGGTGAAGATAGACCAAAGCGCATCCCCAGAATATAAAGTTGATGTGTTGGCTAAACCCCTGATCAAATCCCGTCTGCTAAGTGTGCAGCTTCCCGGCTATCTGGGCGGTGGGCGCTTGAACTATCCGGAGGGGCAGGCGGATCTCGCAGCTCCTTTGGGCAGCAGGGTGACCATCAGCGTCTCCACCATACCGCCGGCACTCTCTGCATCCATCCAATTGGATAACGCCAAGGTGTCTGAATTCCCGATGAGTGCAGAGCAGGATTATTGGCAGGGCATGATTAACCTGGACGGGGAGATCGCTTACCGCATAGTATGGAATGCTGATGGAAAGGCATATAGAGAGGATGAATACCACCATCTAAGCATAGAGCAGGATGCCCCGCCAGTTGTGTGGGCGGTGGAGCCGGGGCACGATATGGTTATAAATTCGCAGCAGGTCATCCGGCTTGCCGCTGCCGCCCGCGACGACCATCAAGTGCAAAGCCTGGGGCTGATCATGCTACACCCGCTCACCGGGGAATCGGTGCGCATCCCCCTTGCCGGCGGTTTACCCCAGACCAGCAGTAGTTACGACTGGGATGTGGCGCAAGCGGACCTTTTGCCCGGCGAGTATCTGGAATACTACTTTGAGGCTTATGACAATGACACTGTCTCCGGTCCCAAGCGCGCCATCACGCAGACCTACCGCATTCGCATGCCGGAATTAAATGAGATTGTAGAGAACGCCACGCGGGAGGTGCAGACGCAGGCGGTAAGCATGGAGCAACTGAAGGCAAAGAGCGAGGAGTTGCAAAAGCAGCTGGAGTCGGTCTCGCGCCTGAGCAAAAAGGCGACATCACCGCAGGCACAGAATGCCGGCACCCGCGAGGCGAAGGAACTCCTGGCGCAGCAGCAAGCTCTGATGCAACAGTTGGATAAGACCACGACCGCTATGAAGAAGAACCTGGACAAGATGAGCGAGAACCAGTACCTTTCGCCGGAACTGGCGGAGAAGCTCGCCGAAGTGCGCCGCTTAACGCAGGAACTGATGACGCCGGAGATGAAGGAGACGCTGGACAAGTTGCGCAAGCAATTGGAAAGCCTGGACCCGGAAAAGGTGCGGGAAGCGCTGGTGCAGATGAAGAATTTCTCGGAGCAAATCTCACAGGACTTGGACCGCACGCTGGAGTTGTTAAAACAGGTGCAAATAGAGCAAAAGCTGGAGGAACTGGTGCGGCGGGCACAACAGGCGGCAGTCAAGGAAGGGGAGCTTAAGCGCGCCAGCGAGGCTCTTAAAGCGCCTGATCCCAAGCTAGCCGGTGAGCAACGAGATGTAGGGAAGGATTTGGAAAAGATTCTTGACGATGTCAACACCACCAGCCAGGATTTGGCGAAGGACGATCAAAATACCAGCGATATGCTTTCCCGTTCGCAGCAAAATGCTCGTGATAATCAGATTCCCGAGCATATCAGCCAGAGCGCGCGGGGGATGGAGGCGGGGCAAAGGCAGCAAGCCTCCGCCGAGAGCAGTGAGGCGCAGCAGAGGATGGAGCAACTTGCCAATGAGCTGACATCCGCCGCCGAAGCCCGCCGCCTGGCGCAGCGCAACGAGACGCTCAAGACGCTCAATCAGGCGCTGCAGGAGCTGCTGTCTGCTTCGTCCGAGCAATCATCCATCGCCCAAAATCCCGATAGCGAGAACACATCCGGTGAGGATGCCATCAGCAAAGGGTTGGGCAGGACGGCGGAGAAGCTGGCGCAGGCATCCAAGAAGAGCTTCATGGTCAACCCGGGCATGGCAAAGACGGCGCGGGAGATCTCCCGTGACGCCCAAACGGTGGACAAGGGTGCCGGCTCCACCCCGGGTGAGGGCAAGGGAATAGCGCCGGAATCGCTGCTGGCGCGCATCAACGGTCTTGCCATGGAAGTGCTGGACTCCAAGGCTTCTGTGCTGGGCAGCCGCTCCGCCACCGGCTACTCCGAGATGCTGGAGGGACTGAAGCAACTGGCGGGGCAGCAGGAGAAGTTGGGGCAGCAGATGGGCGCCCAGGGGCAACCCATGCCTGATTTGCTGGGCTTGGCGGCGCAGCAGATGGGCATCCGCCAGGGGATGGCGGAACTGGCGCAGCGCTACCAAAGCATGGAGGAAGCCACCGGCAACCTGGGCGATATTGCGGCGCAGATGAAGGACTTGGAGCAGCAAATGCGCTCCGGCGGTGATGCTGCCAGGATACGCAACCAGCAGCAGGCGATATATGAGAAGTTGATGCACGCAGAGCGCTCCATCCGCACCAAGGGGCTTTCCAAGCGGCGCAAGGCAGAGGCAGCAAAGTTCTATCCTTCGGCGGCGCCACCGCAACTGCCATCCGGCATAGAATCGCCGCAAAGATACACAGGCGAATTGCCGGGTGAGGCGGAGACCATGCCGGCGAGCTATCTGGAGTGGGTGAAGGGTTACTACCAAAAGCTGCGCTCCAGGTGATTCCTGCATCATTGGTTCATCCAACTGCTTTGTCTGACCATAATTTACTGTGTTACAATGCCATCCATGCCTTCGCCACATCCCGATGATCTACCGTTCGGCATAGAAGAGGAATTCGCCCTCCTGGATCCCGTTGAATTCGCGCTAATTGACCGCATAGACAAAGTCATGGCACGTGTTCCCGCGTTATCCCGCGGCGAGATTAAGCCCGATGTCCATGCCTGCATCGTGGAATGTTCCACTGGCGTCTGTCACACCCCCGACGAAGCGTTTGCCGACCTGCTCGCCCTGCGCCGCATTGTCCATGGCATAGCCACCGAGCTGGGCATCGCACTCGCCACTCTGGGGCTGCATCCCCACGATGACTGGCGCACGCATCGCATTAACCCCAATCCCCGCTATCAACGGTTGCTGGCGGGTGGCGCGCTGGCACCCAACAGTGTGGTTTACGGGCTACATGTGCATGTGGGAATCCCCGAGCAGCAGGAGCGCATCAAGGTGAATAACGACCTGCGTCCCATGGTACCGCTGCTCATTGCGCTGGCAGCGTCATCGCCGGTGCGGGATGGTTATACCGGGCTTGCCAGCTTCCGCATGGACACCTATGCCAACTGCCTGACGGTGGGGCTTCCTCCGCGGCTGGGCAGCTTTGCCGATGTAGATGCTTATATCGCGGCAAGGACAGCCAAGGGCGTTTCGGTGGAGAAGGACCTCTATTGGGATGTGCGACCCCGCCGACTTTTGCCCACGGTGGAGGTGCGCTGCATGGACAGCCAGAATAGCATCGTGCGGGCATTGGGGCTGGTGCTGTTGGTGCGGGGTTTGGTGTGGATGAGCCTGCGGGGAGAAAAACCGTATCTGGGCGAGTGCCGGGAGGATGAGATTCCCCTGAACCGCCGCCGTGCCATTGCCGACGGGCTTTCCAGCCGCTTCAATGTTGCCGGTAAGGAGGTTCCTACCGCAAAACTGGTTGCTGGGCTTGCCGCTTACCTTGCCGAAGTGCCGTGGAGCAACCATCCCGCCCTCAAACTGGTGCTGGCGGAAGGCGCTGCCATCCGCAACGAGGGCACCCAACACCTGGGTAGGTTCATCGCCGCTTCCTGTGACGCCCGACCTCTGCTGCGCGATTTGACACTTGAGTTCGCCACTCAGCTAAGGGATCTTCAGCTTATCAAACAGGGATGATCGGAGCATAAAGCCACCATCCACTGTTAAAATAGCGTCATGGATCCAGATTCCAATTTCCTGCCTATAAAAATAAACATCGCTGAATTTGCTCCTGCCGAGGTTCCGCTCAAGCCGGGCGTCTATCTCTTCTGTGATGGCAATGGCAAAGTGCTCTATGTGGGCAAGGCGATCAATCTGCGCCACCGCCTGGGCAGCTATTTCCAGTCCGAACATCGGCACGAGCCCCGCATCGCCCTCATGCTCAGGCGTGCCCGCAGCGTGGAATACATCCTAACCGTGGGGGAGACTGCAGCGCTCATCCTGGAAAACAACCTCATCAAAGCCAACCGTCCGCCCTTTAATGTCATCCTGTGTGACGACAAGACCTATCCCTATGTCCGCATCACTGCCGAAGCATTCCCCCGCGCGTTCATCACCCGCAAGATAGTGCGTGACGGTTCCCGCTACATTGGACCGTTCTCCAGCGCCATGTCCATCCGCAGCACCATGCGCCACCTGACTTCCATCATCCCGTTGCGCCTGTGCAAAGGCGCGCTGGAGCCGGGCAAAAAAGACCGCCCCTGCCTGAACTGGCAAATCAACATGTGTCTGGGACCTTGTTGCAGCAAGGTGACGGCAAAGGAATATAACGCGCTGGTGGATGAACTGGTGGAGTTCCTGCTGGGCAAGCGCAGCCGGGTCATCCGCAGCCTGGAGGAGCGCATGAACCGGGCGGCAGTGCAGGAACGCTATGAGGAGGCGGCGCACTGGCGCGACCGCTTATGGGCGGCGCAGCGTGCAGTGGATGCCGTGCCGCAGGTGGAAGGCATTGGCGGCGCGCTGCAGCTTAACCTGGATGTGATAGGCACCGCACGGGGTGTGAAGGAAAGCGTGGTGGCAGTGCTGGTCATCCGCGAGGGCAGGATGATCCGCATGGAGAGGTTCACCGTGACCGGCGCCGGTGATTCCATCACTGAGTTGGTGACATCGTTCCTGGGGCAGCACTATAGCGAGGAATCGGATATCCCACCCATCATCATTCTCCCTGAACTTGGTGATGACAAAGCCGCGCTGGGTGAGTGGCTGACTGCGCAAGCCCATCACAAGGTGGAGTTAAAAACTCCCAAACGCGGTGTGCTACTCAAGCTGCTCAAGAATGCTGATGATAATGCCCGGGACTATCTTTCAGTGCAGAGCACGCAGGAACGGGAACGACAGGCGGCATTGGTAAAGATCCAGCAGTGGCTCATGCTGCCCGATATACCGCACCGCATAGAAGCGATAGACGCCAGCAATGTGGGGGATAAAGTGCTGGTCGCCAGCAGCGCCTGCCTGATTGACGGCGAACCGGTCAAAGCGGAGTATCGGCAATACCGCATGCGCACGGTGGAGGGACAGGACGATTTCGCCAGCATAGCCGAGGTGGTGCGCCGCCGCCTTGCCGCCGACCGTCCCCCGCCCGACCTTATGCTGATTGATGGGGGAAAGGGGCAGCTCTCGGCGGCAATGGAGGCGATGCAGGCTTCATTCCACCCCCATGTTCCCATTGTAGCGCTTAGCAAGGGGGTGGGGGAGGGGCTGTGGCTCCCCAACGCCGACCAACCGCTCCCTTTGCCCGCCAATGACCTCTCGGCGCGGCTATTGCGCCTGGCTCGGGATGAAGCCCACCGCTTTGCCATCTCCTACAGCCGCAAAAAGGCGCGTGGTGTGGTCTCGCAGTCAATCGTGGATGGCATTCCAGGGCTGGGCAAGGTGCGCAAGCATCTGCTGCTCAAGGCGTTCCCCAATCCTGCGGACATCAAATCCGCCACAGTTGCCGATCTAGCCAAAATCCGGGGCATCAGCCGCAAAACCGCGCAGGATATATACGCATTTTTCCATCCCGAAGCCTAAGCGCCGGCACTTGGTATAGACCAGGCAGATATTGACCCACACAACACAAAATGTCGTCATTGCGAGGAGGTGGCTTCTTACCGACGAAGCAATCCCCAAATCTTTCTTCTACTTTTTGGAGATTGCCACGCCTCCTTTGGAGGCTCGCAATGACGGGATTTTACGTTATTAATACTCCCTTTCTGTTTTACAATTTATTCTTTTTCATCATTAACTTACGCATCAGAGTTAGTCAGTATGTTCCTGGTCCTCTGTTGTGCACCGGCACTTCAATCGCCAATATTGCCGTATAGTGTTATAATTCCCACTTAATCAGTGGAAACCGACAGGTGATGAATTGCTGTTATCGGTGATAATGCCGGTCTATAACGAGAAGAACACCATAGAGACCATCTGCGAGCGGGTGCTGGCTGTTCCGTTGGAGAAGGAGCTGATCATCGTGGATGACGGCTCGCACGATGGGACGCGGGAACTGCTGGAGGAGACGCTCATCCCACGCTGGAAGGGCGCCGGGATGAGGGTGGAATTTCTGAAGCATACTGTCAACCAAGGTAAGGGGGCTGCCATCCGCACCGGCATTGCCCAGGCGCACGGCGACCTCATCATCATCCAGGATGCCGACCTGGAGTATTGCCCCGAGGAATATCCCGCCCTCATCAAGCCCATCGTGGATGGCTGGGCGGATGTGGTGTATGGCAGCCGCTTTATCGGCACGCACCGTGTCTTCTTCTTCTGGCACTATCTGGGCAATAAAATCATCACCTTCCTCACCAACATCTTTTACAATACGATGCTCACCGACATGGAGACCTGCTTTAAGGTGTTCCGTGCCGATGTGATAAAAACAGTGAAGATTCGCTCCAACCGCTTTAACTTTGAACCCGAGATAACGGCAAAGGTCTTCAAGAATAAGAAACTACGGGTTTATGAGATGCCCATAACCTATCACGGCAGGGACTATCGGGAGGGGAAGAAGATAACCTGGAAGGATTTCTTCCCCGCGTTATGGGCGCTCATCAAGTTCAGGTTTGGCAACTAATTCGTAATTACTAATTGGAGGATAGCATGGCTGTAGAGAGGAAGTTGGAGCAAAAAGTAACAAGAATCGGGGGGGGATGGACGGAAGGTATATCCATCTGGTTTAAAAAGAATTCCAAGGTTGCTTTCACTATATTTAGCATCGTGCTGGTGGTTGCTGCCATCATATTCTTCCTGAACCTGAATGCAGCGAACCGCAACAAGAGCGCATCGGAGCAATTATCCAAGGCGCGTGCTGCCCTGATGAGCCGACCCCTCATCATCGCGGCGGCAGTGGTGGATGACCCCAAGCTTCCGGTGCTGCCCGGTATCTCACCCGAAGCGCCCGCCGCCTACATTCTCACCCTGTTGCAGCAGCAAAAGCTGGAGGTGCAGGCTATCGCACCTTCGCAGGTTAAGGATACGCAAACCAAGCTGGGCATCGCGGATGAAAACCTGAGCGAGCCGATGAAGGCTGCCGAAGTGGGGAAGGAGCTAGGCGCCGACTTTGTTCTGGTGACCAAGAACGCGCCGGGCAAGCCGCCAACTGCTAAAAATCCTCTGGCGGTGATTGGTGAGAACCACTGGCAGGCGATGCTCATTGATGTGAAGACCAGCAAGGCGATGGGGCAGGGAGCCATCTGGCTGGAGGGCACTGAGGATAATCCCAACCCCAACTCCGATTTCTTCCTGATTGAGCGACCCTATCATGTGCGCACGCCCGATCCTGCACAGTGTCTGGCAGCCGCCAAGGGACTAACCGATTTGACCGAGCATCTCGGCGATACCAGAGCAGCCAAACTGGCACACCTTTATTTGGGCGATGCCTACTATCAGGCTGGTTCGTTTGAGGATGCTCTGACAGCCTATAGCAATGGTGCCACAAAGGTTGATAATCCCGACCTGAAGTTCCAATGCCAACTGGGTGCTGCCGATTCCCAATTAGCGCTGGGCAAGGTTGATGAAGCTCTGAATGCTTATCAAGGATTGCTTTCCGATACCAGCGGCACAGGGACGGCATTGGCTCCAGAAGTGTTACTGCGCATGGCGGAATGTTACATGGTGCACAACGACATAGATGGAGAAAAGAAGGTTCTGGCACAATTGATGAAGGACTATCCGGATAGCCCCTGGCTGGAAGTGGCACAGGAACGCTACAAGAATCTGTTCTACTAACCGTGTGAGGCAATGGAATCCAAATCCGTCATAGAAAAACGCCGGGCACCGTGGTGGCATCGCATAGTGATGTTCCTGGCGTATCTTGGTCCGCTCTCAGTTCTGATAATGACGGTAGGGGAGATTCGAACAGCACCCAACCTTGCGGATTTGGAAAAAGCCGGCAAAAAGGGGATCGTCCTCTTTTTAGCGCAGTTAGCCATGTTTTTAACCTGTTCAGTTGGGTTGGATAATGCATATTGGCATGTAGATACCGGTGAGCTTTCCGCCATGGGAGTTGCTGCTTTGCTTTGCGGTGCTGTATCATTGCTCTATGGAGGGGCGGCGCTTTTTGGATTCAACATGTATTATCCGGAACCATTTGAAACCTGGGCAGTTAACTTAAAAATATAGGATAATATGAAGGCTAGACCCAATTGGGATGAATACTTCATGCGCATTGTAGCAGTGGTGGCAACGCGCAGTTCCTGCCTGAGGAGGAATGTGGGCGCACTGCTGGTCAAGGACAAGCGAATACTGGCGACCGGCTACAATGGCGCTCCAGCCGGTATAGCGCACTGCGCCGAGACGGGTTGCGAACGCGAGCGGCTGGGAGTGCCCTCGGGTGAGCGCCACGAGATATGCCGGGGGCTGCATGCTGAGCAGAATGCCATCATCCAGGCAGCGGTGCACGGTGTGCCGGTGGGCGGCGCGACCCTCTACAGCACGCATCATCCGTGTGTGGTCTGCGCCAAGATGCTCATCAATGCCGGTGTGAAGAGGATTGTCCTGGCGCATGACTATCCTGATACACTTGCCAAAAGTATGCTCGCTGAGGCAAATATCCCCCTAGAGGTGATGAACCTATGAAGCTCTTCGTTATATTGCCGATGATATTGGTGGCTTGCGCATTCGGGCTTTCGGGTGAGGTGAATGGGGGATTTCTCTATGGATATGATGGGTATGGAGCACACAATAATTCCACCTATAATGTTTCCGGCGGGGTAATTCACGGCATAGGTAATTTGTTGGATTTAGCGCTGCGGGGCGGCTATTCACAGGGAAAGGTGCGGGACACTGACGGGACATACAGTCTGCTCAATGCTTGTCTGGGGATAGATGCCCACAGCATTTTCGGCACGCGGAACCCGTTTGTGGGGCTGGGTGTGGGATATTACCAGGTTAAGGATATTTACCTAAATCCCGGCACCATGGAACGCTTTGGTGGATATGTGTTCTTTGACGCCCGGGGCTTGGTGGGCGGACAAAACTCACCTGCTGATATAGATCTGCGCCTGGAGACTCATTTTATTCCCAATATTACCAATACCTACACCAGTTTTATTAAGGGGCAAACATCCCAGTTCACATCAACCCATGTCGCCAGAGAGATTACCACTGTCTATCAACAAACCATGGTATATATAGTAGTATCGCTTGGAATCCGCTTTAAGTTTATATAGATAACTTACTGTTATTTAAGAAGTTAGCTCATAGTTTTTCAACAATTGTATTTCGCTATCATCTCACCTTACTTGCAGTATTTGCGACCATTCGGTGTATAATGTTATAGGTTTGTATTTGGAGGTGCAGGGTGAGAGATTGCCTGGCAGTGGTGCTCGCCGGCGGTAAAGGTGACCGGCTGAGCGTACTTTCCGAAAAACGCGCCAAACCGGCAGTCCCTTTCGGCGGCAAATACCGCCTGATTGATTTCACCCTTTCCAACTGCACCAACTCCGGTGTTAACTATGTAATTGTGCTCACCCAATATCGCCCCCGCTCGCTGGAGGACCACATCCGCATCGGTAAACCCTGGGATTTTGATCGCAAAAAAGGGGGGATAGAGCTAATCAGCCCTTATTTGGGGCGCAAGGACTCCGACTGGTTCAAGGGCACCGCTGATGCTATTTATCAGAATCGATCCTATATGCACACCCGACCATTTAACCGCATCCTCATCCTTTCCGGCGACCATGTCTATTTGATGGATTATTCAAAGATGTATTCGCAACATATTGAAAATGCAGCAGATCTGACTATCGCCACCCTGCAGGTCAAGCAAAGCGAAGCGCACCGTTATGGCATTTTGGAACTTGATACCGAGGGGAAGGTCATCGGATTTGAGGAGAAACCAAAAAAAACCAGGAGCTTGACTGCATCCATGGGGGTTTATATCTTTGAGAAGGATGTGCTGCTTAAAAGCCTGGAGGAGGATGCAGAGAAGAGAGATTCCAGCCATGACTTTGGTAAGAACATCATACCAGCCATGCTTGCGAAAGGTGACCGTATATTTGGCTACCGTTTTACAGGCTACTGGCGCGATGTGGGGACGCTGAGTTCCTACTTTGATGCTAATCAGGATCTGCTCCGGACTTACCCCGAGCTAAAGATAGATGACCCCAACTGGCAGATATACACCAACGAAGACCCCAGACCGCCGGCAAAATTCGGGCTTTATTCGCAGGTAGTAGACTCTATTATCGGCACGGGATGCATTATAAACGGACATGTGGAAAATAGTGTGCTCAGCCCAGGTATATTTGTAGAAGAAGGGGCAAAGGTCAGCAATAGCATCATCCTGGATGATTGCAGAATCCTGGGCGGTTCGGTTCTGGATCATGTGATACTAGATAAACGGGTGGTTGTGCAGCGCAATTCAAAACTGGGTGCTGGAAGTGAAAATATACCAAACAAGGATAATCCTCAGATTCTAACCGATGGATTAAGCGTGGTAGGAAAAAATGCATTCCTGCCGGCAAATCTGATCTTTGGGCGCAATGTTCTGATTTACCCTGATGTAGATGAAAACGATTTTGGGGAAGGTAAAAACATCACATCAGGTTCAACCATCTATCATCACCAATAGCGGTGAATTTCAACCTCAATGTTTACAGGGACATAAACTCTTAAACTTAACCCAGCTCAAATGTTACATAATATATCTTATCAGACATGTTTATAAAGAAGAATGCTTTTATTTGTTCAATTCACTGCCTTTGCAGTCTCCCCCAACCTGTGCTATAGTCCTACATAAGTTACTGGAGGTCATATATGTTTAATCTGTTCCTGCGTTCCTCCCTGATAATGATCCTGCTCTTCGGGCTTCTGTTCGGTGTTGGCATGGGAATCATCGCCGCTCTGGAAATCCCTCCTGGCGCCGGTTTGACCCTCTCGCTCGCTTTTGCCATATTCATCGTGTCCATGCAATATCTCATCGGTCCCTTTATGATCCAATGGATTTACAGGATTAATTGGGTGGATATTTCAGTGTTCAGTCCCGGCATTCAGGCATTCATTGAGGATGTTTGTGCCACCCGCAGAATGCGCGTGCCCCGCCTGGGCATTATAGAAGACGGCAATCCCAATGCCTTCACCTTTGGGCACACACCACACAACGCCCGCTTGGTATTGACCCGGGGTCTTCTGAACATCCTGGACGAGAATGAAGTCAAATCCGTTATCGGGCACGAGATGGGTCACATCAAGCACTGGGATTTCGTCGTTATGACAGTTGCCGCTGTAGTCCCCCTTATGCTCTACATCATCTTCCGCTTCATGCTTACCGCCGGTGCCCGTGCCCGCAAGGAAGCTGCCTCGGCGGCGTATCTCATCGCTATCATAAGTTTTATTGTCTATATCATCAGCCAATACATAGTCCTCCTCCTCAGCCGTGTCCGTGAATACTATGCCGATCAATTTTCGGCAGAGGTTACGGGAGCGCCCGAGACCCTCTCCTCCTCGCTGGTGAAGATAGCCTACGGGCTGGCGCGTGGCGATGCCCAACTGGCGGAGATTCAGGCAAAGGAAGGCACGCGCAGCAAAACCAACCCGCGTATGGAGGCAATGCGCGCATTTGGCATCTTTGACCCGCGCAGCGCCCGGGCTTTGGCGGCTGCCAGCAGTGGCAGCGGCGGGTTTTCCACCGAGAATATGGCGGCTGCCATGAAGTGGGATCTGTGGAACCCCTGGGCTTTCTTCTATGAACTATCCAGCACCCATCCCCTGCCAGCAAAGCGCATCCGGGCATTGGAGAAGCAGGCACTAAGGATGGGACAGCAACCAACCTATTCATTCATCACTGAGCGCAAGCCGGAATCCTATTGGGATGAGTTCCTAGTTGACCTGTTTGTATCCAAATTGACCTGGATTCTGGGCATTGCCGGCATAGTGTTCGGGTTGATGTTGGCACGCCAACCGCAGGTGATTTACCCCGATCAAGCGACTATATTCTATCCCCTATCATTATGGTTGTTGGGCTATGGTTTTGCCTATCTGTTGCGGTTCTTCTTCCAATACCGGCGGGGATTTCAGCCTTCCAATGTCGCCAGCCTGGTCGGTGAGGTGAAGGTAAGCGGCATTCGCCCGGTGCCGGCGATATTGCAGGGGCGCATCATAGGCAGGGGCATACCCGGGCTCTTCTGGTCGGAGGATCTGGTCATTCAGGACCAGACGGGGTTTATGCTACTTGACTATCGTCAGCCATTCCAGATCTTCAACCTGTGGTTTGGGCTGTTCCGCGCACAGGGAATGGTAGGCAAAGCGGTCAGGTTGACAGGTTGGTATCGCCGCTCCCCCATGCCCTTTATGGAGATGTGGAAGCTGGAGGAGTTGCAGGAGGGCAGCTGGGAGATCGTTAAAACCAGAAGAGCATGGACAGCGGGATTCAAGCGCACCTGGGGGATAATTATATTGCTGCTGGGTGTAATAATGTTGATGTGGGTATTTGCCAGCCGGGGAGCTCCCTTGGGGCATGTGCGGTTTTAAGATGTGGGGCGGTTAAAAAACCGTCCACTTTGTTGCCAGGCGGTCAATATTGATGGTTTATAGGCGTTCTTTTTGTGCTATCATTGAACAAAAGGCATCGGGGATTTGTTTTAAACGGTATTAATTGAAGCATCATCGACCTGGCGTTAAACCGGCAAAGGAAGACTGGTAAATGGGTTATTTAAAATTCCTGCCCACCTTAATGAGCGGTGTATCAAGCTATCCACTCTATTTGATATTTTTTGTGACCAGTAAATGCACCGGCAGGTGCCACCACTGCTTTTATTGGCGGCGGACTAATTTGGCGGAGAATGAACTGGACCTGGTTGAGATTGAAAAGATATGCCGTAGCATGGGTGATTTGCTACAGGTGTTCCTGACGGGCGGTGATTCGGCTGAAAGGGAGGATTTACCACAGATTGCACGACTTTTCGCCAATATAAATCATGTCCTTAATATCACCCTGGTCACCAATGGCTGGCATAGTGAAAGAGTGGAAAAGCAGGTTCTGGAAGTTTTGCAAACCTGCCCCCATACCAACATAACCGTTGATTTGACCATTGATGGTCTGGATGGTTTGCACGATGAAATTCGTGGCAGGCAGGGAATCTTTGATCATATAGTGGAAACTGGGCACAGGTTGATGCCTTTCCGTAACCGATTTAAGAACTTCAACCTCTGTCTGAACACTACCATTTCTTCATTTAACCAGCATGAATTGCTCAGGCTCTACGAATGGATAAAAAAGGAATTCAATCCCACGGTTTACAATGCTTATCTGACGCGCGGCGAACCACGGGACATGGCAAGCCTGGATTACGATCTTGAGTATTATGTGAAACTGAGCGATGCGATGGAGCGGGATATATTGGAAGGGAATATCCGCGGCTACAGCATGATGGGCGATATTTTATTTGCCAAGGATAAAATCATGCGGGACATTATTTTGAAGATACACCGACGCGACGAATATCAGATTCCCTGCACCGCGGGCAAACTCACCGGGGTTGTCTACCCGGAGGGAAAGGTTCACATCTGCGAGTTGGACCCAAACCCCATCGGCGATCTTCGTGCCCAGGATTATGATATGCGGGCAATCTGGACCGGTTCCGCCGTGAAAGCCCGACTGGAAGAAATCAGGCAGACCCGCTGTCATTGCATCCATCAATGTTTTCTCACCAACAACATCCTTTTTAATCACAGATTCTGGCCTCAGATTGCTGCCAAAGTATTCCGTTATAAATTCCACCGTTTGGGGCGAAGGTTGACCCGAAGAGCTACAAATGCCGACAGAAATAAATTCTGTTAATGCTGTAGCTTTAACATTCTGACGAATTCATCTTTACCATTCTCTGAAATATCTATCCAGAAACCATCTTCGCTGTTGCTGATGAATCTTACATCAGTTCTGGCTACAAGCTTATCCAGCAAGTCTGTTACCTCCTGCCCGTCTCTTATAAGGTAATGATTTGATCTAACATCATAGTTATGCATTAGCTTAAAGCCTTCTCTTCTTACACAAAGCATAAATACATCCTGTTTTCCTGCAAGGTCTGCCAGTAAATTAACTGATAAGGGCTTGGTTCCAATAATATATAATCCGGTCTCTTTGGGAAAACTCCTGCAAAGAACGATAAAACTTCTGGTAGTCTGGCGATAGTGCTGCTCCTCCCTCTCAACATCACTCTTAAGGATACTTTTCATTGGCAAGCCCAACCAAATCAGAGTCCCCAATGACAGGATGACCGTTATTAATCCTGCGAACCTAATCCTTGGCAGCTTAATCAATCCAGAAAGTGTTGCCGAGATAAATATGGCAGCGAACCCAACCAAAGGGGTCAGATGGCGCCACCCCATTATCCAACCCACTGGATCTTTTTGAATTTGAGCAAGTCCTAGTATTGCCAGTGTCCCCAAATATGAAACTCCAATCACTATAATCCTGCTTTTCATCTTCGTAAAGATAAGAGCCAGTAAAAAGAATAAGACAGGGACGATGATCATTATCTGGTACCAATCTTTGATATGGATGAATAAGTCAAAGGGCATGAAGGAAAGGAATGACCCCAGAATAAGATTCCTGGCAGTGAAATACCCCATAAAGCTTGGCAAAAATGAACCGCCAAGATGCTCAAAACCTATGATTAAAAAGTTGAGAAGAAGCGTTGGAATAAATATAAGAAATGGTGTGAACCGGGTCAGTCGCTGAGCCAAAGTTGATTTGGGATAATTCACCCAATCCATGAACAATAATGCGGGAATAAGTCCCAACCAGGTAATTTTACAAAAGCTCCCCAGCACTAGAAATAACGCTGGTAAATAATATGGAACGGGTTTCATGCCGGGATTTACCCTTAGTTGGCTATAAAGAGCAAGGAAGTAAAACAAGGTTGCTGTCTCATCCTCCATGGCGCCAAGCATCCAGCCAACATTGCTGAATGAAATTGGCGATGCGATATATATCGTGAAGGCGATCAAGCCAACCTTTAGATCAAAGAACCTGCGGCATAAAACGAGAAGCGTGAATCCGGTAAGTATGTGGATTATATATGCCAATACATGGTATGGCATTGGATTAAATCCGAAGAGCAGATAAACCAATGCCGGCAGGAGAAGAGCTATGGGACGCCACCAACCAATGCAGGTTGCGGTGAGAAACGCCAGGGGATCCTGCTGACGCATGAAGGCACCCAAATCCAGGAACAGGTAATCGTCGCGGATAAAGAAGGCGTTAAAAAGAGGGAGAAGGTTGATAAAATCATAAACGGTGGTGGCAATGGCAACCATACCCAATATCCACAGTATAATTCTGTTGTTCTCCGCTTTTTGCTCCGTTCCTACCATCAAATAGTGTCCTTTCCCTTTTATATATGGTGCATGAGTGATTGTAAGGGATTGATATTACAAAGTAAAGTCTGTTGTGCTTTCTTGCGAATATTCATAGAGAATGTTAAATTGACCAACACAGATCAAGGGGAGAGATAGATGACAGAGTTCACATTGCGCCCGATCAGGCGTGACGATTTCCCCCATTTCATGGAGTGGGTGAACGACCCCGAGGTTACCCATACCCTTAATCTGTTGCGACCGATTGCCGAGGGGCGTGAACTGGAATTCCTGGAACGCGCCCTGAGCAACGATAACACCCGGGATGTTTTCTTCGCCTTTGATGGACCCGACGGCGCCTATGCCGGCAACATCGGGTTGCATGGCATTGACTGGATCAGCCGCAAAGCCGAGCTGGGCATAGTAGTGGGCAGAAAAGAACTGTGGGGCAAGGGAATCGGCGCCCTGGCGATTAAAGCTTTGCTTGCCTATGCTTTTAATGACCTGAACCTGCAAAAGGTTTATCTACGGGTGTTTGACCACAACGAGCGTGGCATCAAGCTTTACAAAAGACTGGGATTTGTGCAGGAAGGAATCATGCGCAGGGATGTATTCAAGGATGGCGCTTACCGAAACACCATAGTGATGAGCATCCTCAAAGAGGAGTGGCAGAAGGTTAACAAAAGTTTATAAATCTATAAACTCGTAAACTTTGGATTTATCCTACGATCGCGTTATCTTCTGCTCTCCCGACTTATCTTTCACGCTGTCAGCCATCCACATAATTTCCCCGCCGACCATGGTCATAAGCACAGGCAAATCGGCGATCTGACTGCTGGGGATTTCCAGCGGGCTCTGGGCAAGCACTGTAATGTCGCTGCGGAAGCCGGGCTCCAGTATTCCCACCTCATCCTCGCGGCGGGAAAGAAGGGCTGAATCCAGCGTATAAGCTCGCAGCGCCTCTATCGGCTTAACTGACTGTTCAGGCGTGGGATGATTACAGGCAGCTCTCATGCCCAGCAGCGGATCCAGTGGTGTAATGTCCGAATCGGAGCCGAATGCCACTCTGATGCCAGCATCCAAAATCGAACGGAACGGGTTGGTCTTCTTGCGCCAATCAGGTCCCAGGCGCGACTCATACATCCTACCCGCGCCGCCCCACAGGTATTCAAACGCCGGCTGCATGCTAACAGTTATGCCCAGCTTAGACACCTTTTCCAAATGCTCGGGACGAGGCAGTTCAAAATGCTCTATGCGATGACGGAGTTTATGACAGGCAGATTCCCCGGCAGCCTTCTCATAAATGGTAATCGCCTGATCAATCGCCCTCTCCCCTATGGCATGCACTGCGCATTGCATACCACGAGCACTTGCCTCCCACACCATCTTGTGCAGCTTTTCGTCCTCAACATAGAGCAACCCGTCGCCATTGCCATCATCATAGGGGTGATCCAGTGCGGCGGTGCGGCTGCCGAAGGAACCATCCAAAAGGATGCAGCCACCGATGCGCGGCAAGCCCTGGCACGCTACCGCCGCCACATCCATGATCTGATGGTAGATAGTTAGCTCCAGGGGGATTTCGGAGCGGCGCAGGAGCATGAGATCCACATCGGTATCGCCACCGAACCAGCCACCTTCCAGGGCATGAACACCGGTTACGCCGCGTTTATGCACCGCGAGCGCAACTTTGATGCAACCGGCAAGTTTTTCCTCATCACTTATCATCTTATGCCAGATAGCGCGCACCTGCGAATTGGCTTTGGCACGCATCACACCGGTCATATTGCCGGTTGCATCACGCTCAATACCGGGCGTGGCAGGATCAAGCTCAATCTCCGCCAGCGCTTTGCTGTTCAAAACGCAGGAATGACCATCGCGTCGCACTACAAACACCGGGCGGTCGGAAACCGCTGCATCCAAATCAGCAGTGGTCAGGAAGCGCTTCTCGGCAAGGATGGAATCATCGTAGCCGCTGGCAATTATTACGTTATTGGATTTGCACTCTGCCAGCTTTGCCTGTATGGCAGGGATGGATGTGAGGTCGCGGAGATTGCATCCAGAAAGGTTTATTCCTGTTTCAATAAGGTGAACATGGCTGTCCACCAGACCGGGGCAAACGAAAGCTGAACCCAAATCCATGACTTCCATATCACTGCCCGGTTCGCCAAGCTCGGTGCGCTCTCCCACCCACAATATGGTCGCGCCTTCCACTATGATGCCGTCAATCTGCCGCCCCGTGCCTGTCCAGATGTTAGAAGATAGAATTAACCTTAACAATCCCTTCCCCCTTTACATAACCTTCCATTAAGTATAATATAACTGATGGCAGCTTATTAAGAGGGATAAAAATGCGAGGATACATATTTATTCTATTATTTACGAGCATCGTATTGGCTGCACCTATCGTCCCCTTTAGTGTATGGTATCTGGAGAAGGACAGCGCCGACCTGTTGCAAAGCCCCACTGCCGAAAGCCCGGTGCTGGAGCAATGCCCCCGGGTCTTCTACGGTGAAAAGCTGACAGTGGTGAAGATGGACGGTGACTGGCTGAAAGTGCTGGTGGCGGGCGGATGGAGCGGTTGGATAAAGTACCGTGATGCCAGCAAGGCATTTATAACTTCGGAAACCAGCTTTAAGAAGGATAAGATGACCTATGCCGAGGGTTTAGAGAAAGCATCGGAGGAAGCCAGGGGGTGGGCATCCGACGCCACACCCATCATGGCATATGCGCTGGGGGTGCTGCCTTCGGGTTTGGTTGATACCTGGAACATTGCCTATTGGTCAGCATCACGGAAGTCGTTCCTCACGGTTGAACAAGCCAAATCGTCTGCGAAAAAGACGGAGTATAAAACTTTCCCCGATGTGGAGGGGTTTGATCCCTATGCCTATAATCACAGCGGGTGGGCAAAACCCTTGCTGAGCAGTGGGATGGACTCCGATGCCATCATGGGATCTGCCTGGACAACCCTGCGTAGCAAAAAGGAGAAAATCTGCGCGCTGGTCATCTATCGCGGCCCCAATCCCATCCCTGCCGATGTAAAGGAAAAAACCGGCTACATTCCCCCCTGGGGCGAGGACATATGGTATGTGCGGGTAAATTACAGCGATCAAGCCTATCAGGTTCTGCTGTTGGATTTAAGCGGGACACTAAAAGGCATAGCAACCTTCGCCAAATAAAATGAAGCACGAGATAGTGAATGAGCCGGGCATCCTGCAGGGCTGCACCGCGATAGCCGAGAATCTGGTCTGGCTGACTATCGCAGCACCGGATATAGCAACCAAAGCCCGTCCCGGGCAGTTTGTGACCATCCTGCCGCCGAGAGGTTCCCGTGGACTACTCAGGCGCCCTTTTTCCATCGCTGGCGCTGATGGTGACCTTGTGCACCTGCTCATCAAACCAATAGGTGATGTAACGCGGGAGCTTTGCCGGCTGCCAGCAGGGACGGCGCTGGACATACTGGGACCGCTGGGCAACTCCTATCCTGATAGTCCCGGCGAACTGTGGATGCTTGCCGGCGGTAGCGGTGCCGCATCGCTCTTGTATCTGGCAAAGGAACGGCAGAAGCAGAACCTTCCCGGCAGACTTTTGTGGGGTGGCAAAACCAAATCCCATCTCCCTTCCCCCCAAACGGTGGGCTACGACTTCATCCCCGCCACCGACGATGGTTCATTAGGCGAATCCGGAATGGTAGGCATCGTGCTCAAGCGCTGGCTGGGGGAAAAGCGCCCTGATGCCATCTTTGCCTGTGGTCCCATCGCCATGCTGCGTGACATACAAACCACCGTGCTGGAGGCTAGCATTCCGGCATGGCTCTCGGTAGAGCAATACATGGCGTGTGGCGTGGGTGCTTGTTATGGCTGCGTGGTAACGCTCACTAACGGCGACTATGTCCGTTCTTGTGAGGATGGACCGATATTCAATGCCACGGAGATAACGCTGTGAACACTCCCAACCTCAAGGTTGATCTGGGCAGGGGTCTGATGCTGGCTAATCCGGTGATTGCAGCCAGCGGCACCTATGGTTATGGGACGGAATATGCCGGCATCTGTCCCCCGCAGGATTGGGGCGGGGTGGTGCTCAAGTCGGTATCACTGCACCCGCGTATAGGCAATGTGCCGCAGCGCATCAGCGAAACACCATGCGGTATGCTCAACTCCATCGGGCTTGCCAATGTTGGGGTATCAACTTTCCTGGGCACCAAGCTGGGGGATCTGAAGGATTTCATCAACCTTGGCGCAGTAGTCGTCGCCAATCTTGCCGGTGAAAGTATAAATGAATTCGCGGAATTAACCCGGCGCATCAGCGACGACGGCAGGGTGCGGGCGCTGGAAATCAATATATCGTGCCCCAATGTTTCCCGCGGCGGGATGCAATTCGGCATTGATTGCACTCTGGCGGCTGAAGTAGTCAGTGCCTGCCGCAAGCATACCAGCCTGCCGCTATGGGTCAAGCTTAGCCCCAATGTCACCGACCCGGTATCCATAGCCAGATCCTGCGTGGATGCCGGCGCCGATGTGCTTGTCGCCACCAACACCCTGCTGGGCATGAAGATAGATGTGATGAACCGAAAACCGACGCTGGGCAACATCTTCGGCGGGCTATCCGGTCCCGCCATCCGCCCGGTATCACTGCGCATCGCCTGGCAGATTCATCAGGCGCTGCCGAATGTGCCGCTCATTGGTTGCGGAGGTGTGGAGGATGCCAACTCGGCGCTGGAATACATCCTGGCGGGTTGTTCGGCGGTGGAGGTGGGAACCGCCACCTTCCGTGAGCCGCGCGTCCTTTACACAGTGCTGGACGGTATGAAGAGCTACATGGAAATCGCAGGCATTGGCTCCGTCCGGGAATTAATTGGGGCTGCTGCTAGGTAGCAACTCATCTTAATCCAAACTCCCAAGATGGAAATTCTGTTCTCCATAGTCACTCTATTAGCAGCGTGCCTTTTACTTTACAAAGGTGCCGATTGGCTGGTCAACAGCTCCGTCCTGACCGCCCGGGCATTGGGAATATCAAAACTATTCATCGGCATAACCATCGTGGCGTTCGGAACCAGCCTGCCCGAACTGCTGGTGTCATCCCTGGCTGCCTTTCAGGGCTTGGGTGGGCTATGCATCGGTAATATAGTTGGCTCCTGCATTTTCAACCTTATGATAGTGCTGGGTTTGGCAGCAATCATTCATCCCTTCACCTTGCAACCCAGGGAAATCCTAAAGGGTTTACTGCTGTTAATCCTCTGCAACATTATCCTGACATTGTTGCTCCTGGACAGTGAAATCTCCGGTATGGATGGAATCATACTGCTGGCTGGTTTTCTAATCTATATCGCATGGCTGCTGATATTGGAAAGACGCAAGCTTGGTGAGAAGCCAAGGGGAAAGAGACCAGCCTTAAGATTAAAGAATGTTTTGGTGATGATTCTGGGATTGATTGCTCTGGCTGCGGGAGCCGAACTTCTGGTTTCTTCCGCTACTTTCTTGGCACGGCAGGTAGGCATCAGCGAACTGGTGATTGGGATCTCCGTCGTGGCATTGGGGACATCACTACCGGAGGTGGCTACCTCGTTGGTTGCCAACGCCAACAAACACGAGGAGATAAGCTTTGCCAATGTGATAGGCAGCAATATCGCTAATATTCTATTCATCATCGGATTTGTGGCGGTCATCAATTCCATCAGGATTGACATCAATGCGATCACTCCTGATCTGGTAGCTCTTCATGCAGCAACAGTGATGCCTTTGCTCATGTTCCTTATGTTTCGGAAACTGGGTAAAATAAATGGTGGTTTGATGGTTCTACTTTATCTGGGATATATGGTGTATCTGTATTTACGATAAATGAATCCATTCAGAGTGAAACAGAATAGAAAGACTGTTACTAAACATAGGGAGGTGATAGCGGAATAAAGGTTTAAATAGAGTCCTACGCTTCATCCAATCTTATTGAGGAGGTAAATATGCGGTTATTTCTGCTATTTTTGCTTCCTGTTTTATTTCTCTCCGGCTGTGAATTCCCCTGGACGCCAGGTCCGAATGATGCTGCTATTCAGCGCAAACTGGACTGGGGCGCCACCCCCGGCAAAGTGCTGCAAGAACTCGCCTGGGTATGGACGCAAGATAGAGAGATTGAAAACTATTCTGAGTTACTAACCGAGGATTACAAATTCTACTTTGACCCTAATGAAGTGACAAGCGTCTTGCCAGGAGGTTATCAAATCCCACAGGCTTGGGACCGGGCAACCGATGTGCAGGCAACCGGTAACATGTTGAATCAGGCTTATGACATCTCGTTGGAAGTGCTTAACGCCAGCGATTATGATGATCCCAGCATCCTTGGCGACTTCTACCGCGCGGATAATGTCCTTGTCCAGTTTTTTCTCTGGCCTGAGAATGGAGACTTCCACTATTTTGCGACCGGTCCGTGCGACTTTGAGTTTAGGAAAGTCGGGGATGAATGGCTGATAAGCACCTGGTATGACAGGACTGGTGGTTCGCAAAGCATAGGCATTTTAAGGGCACGGTATCTTGAATGAGGAGGTCAAATATCAAAGAGACGGTCTGATGGTTTAAAACAATCCGATAGGAGAGAACGATGCGCTATTTATATCTGATGTTGATACCTGCCCTCATGCTTGCCGGCTGCAAAACGCCCACTGATGAAAATACCGCTGGGGATGCACTCAAGCGTGATTGCTGCTCCACGCCGGGCAGGACGCTAGAGCAGATGGCGCGCACCTGGAATATCACAAGAGATGCCGGTGATTATGCCGATTTATTAACATGGAATTACCAGTTTTACTTTGATCCGTGCATAATTATTCCAATTCCACCCCAAACCGGTTATGAAATTCCCCAGTTCTGGACATGGCAGGAGGATGTATCAGCAACCGGTAACATGTTTGCACAAGCCTATAACATCCAATTGGATGTTCTGAATGCCGCCGATTTTGATGATCCTGATATCCCCGGTGAATTCTATGTAGCAAATAATGTCCTGATCCAATTCTACTTATGGCCTGAGAATGGAGATTACTACTATTTTACTACCGGACCTTGCGACTTTGAATTCATGAAGGTTGGGGATGAATGGCTAATCTCTGCATGGTATGACAGAACCGGTGGAACTGAAAGTGGACAAAGCATTGGTGAACTGCGTTTTGCCTATAGGTGAAAAGATGGCTTGCATATGAGAATTGCTTGATGGATTTCCCCCATCCGATTGGAGAGAATGATGCGCTATTTATACCTGATATTCATTCCTGCTTTTATGTTTGCCGGATGTTATACCATCATAGATGGTGGTGACCCACCTATACTTGATTTATCCACACCGGGCAGAACTTTGGAATCACTTGCCCGTGTTTGGAATACCACCAGAAGCACCGATGATTATGCCCGTCTTCTATCAACTGATTATCATTTCTACTTCGCTCCGGGCGATGTGGGCAAGCGATTAAAAGATGGTTACATCATCCCAGCAACCTGGGATAAACCGGAGGATGTGCATGCAACCGCCAATATGTTCGCACCACCATCCAAGGGTGGCGCCTACGATATAAGCATGGACGTAATGAATTCCCCTGATTATGATTACGATCCGGGCGGAACGGAATTTACGGCTGATCCTGTAACTCTGCAACTCTATATATGGCCCGAAGGACCTGACTTTGCCTATTTAGCCACAGGTAGTTTTGTATTTGATTTCGAGAAAATAGACGGTTTGTGGCTAATCAGCGGCTGGCACGATAGTTTAGAGGTTGATGGTTCGATTTCTTTAACGGGTGATCATGTTCAGGAGGGTGCTCTGGGCGTTTGGAGGGCATATTACCATCCATGAATTAATTGTAGGGGCGACCTTTGGGTCGCCCATGTCCGGTAAATCCTGAGTTTCCATCAGCTTATTTCAGTACGATCTGAAGATCGCACCGGAAGGGTCTTAAGACCCTTCCCTACATTAGACCCAAAAGCGACTACGGCAATCCAGCCGGTTGCAGGGCAATATATCCGCAGTTCTTCCCCCACACCGAGACCGCCGCCATCCCCTCATGCACCGGTCCCGCCTCGTAATACCAATACGGTTTGACCAGATTCCCCGCCCGGTCTATGTAGCCCCAGCTATGGGTGGAATTATCCGGCGTGCGCAGGCAAACCGCGGCGTATCCTTCCGAGAAGTCGGTCACCTCATCAAACACCGTGTTGACAATCAGCCTGCCTGATTTATCCACGAAGCCCCATTTGTTGCTCAATCCCGATTTGACCGCAGCCATCCCGTTATGGAAGTCCCGCGCATCGTCCATCTTGTCCAGTTGGTGCAGCCCGCCGGCTTTATCAACATAGTGCCAGTCACCCTTCAGCTTGACCGCCGCCATGCCGTCACTAAAATTATTTGCTTCATCAAACATGTCCTTGATGAAGAGCTTGCCCTGTTTATTGATATAACCCCATTTGTTCTTCAGTCGCACCGCTGCCAGACCATCTTTGAACAAGTGCCCATCGTAATAGTCCCCAATTATGACCATTTGCCCGGATTTGTTAATGTAACCTTTCTTGCCACCTATCTGGGTATATGCAAGCCCCTCCGAAAAATTGCCCACGCTGGAGCCTTCCACCTTGATGACCGGTCTGCCCAGGGCGTTGTAAAATGCCGTCCCGCTCTGGGTGCGTAAAGCAATCAAACCTTCCGACATCTCCCCCATTTCGTAGGCATTCTCGGTGGTCAGCTGCCGTCCAGATTTATCAATAATATAGGTATCGCCCACCAGGCGCACCTTTGCCACGCCGCCTTGAAAATCACCCACATCGTTGAACTGAGGCGAAACCACTATGTTGCCATTGCCGGCAACATAGCCCCAGCGGGAACCGGTGCGCACCGCCGCCATCCCTTCCTTGAACTCCCGCGCTTCATCAAACATGGGTTGCACTACATAGGCGCCGGATTTATTGATGTAACCCCATTTGTCCTTTTCCCGCACTGCCGCCAGCCCTTCGCTGAAGTTGCCCACCTCGTTGAACTGTGTTTTGATGACCAGGGCGGGATCGGCGAGGACATCGTCCACATTAAGCTCTTTGGTGATGGTTTTGGTTCCTTCGCTCACGGCAAAGAAAGTGATGAGTCCGATAGCGCCGAACAATATCAGCATCCCCACTATAACGGCGATTCCGGCTTTGGTTCCCGTGCGCACAATGGTCGTATCAGAACCAATGACCGTGCTGCCCTCCAGGATATGTATTTGATCCAATACATTGGCGACGGAATTCTGCAAATGATCAGCCCCGCTCTGTTCCGGGGGCTTTTGCACATCTTGGGCGAAGGTGGAACCGCAGTATGGACACTTGACCATCGGCGAATTGGGGTCATAGTCCAGTTCCCCGCCGCAGCTTTCACATTTTAGTCGTTTTAACGCCATTTCATCACACCATTTCTAAAGATTGGTCAAGTTTAGCATGCTTTCATTCAAGCCTCATATCTCTTATCCTTTCTCCCCATCCCCGTAGGGCATTACCTTTAGGTGATGCCCGGGCTGGCGTATGACTCGTGGATCATCAGAAACTTGCGAACTGGCGTTATCATTTGCTACACCGTCTTTCCCACCGTAGCCTCTACGACAGCCCAAGCACGACCTGAAGGTCGCGCTCTACAATGGATTGCACAATATTGACATCGCACCTGAAGGGCTGGGGATGAGGCTACATCCGCCTCATATCTCTTATCCTTTCTCCCCATCCCCGTAGGGCATTACCTTTAGGTGATGCCCGGGCTGGCGTATGACTCGTGGATCATCAGAAACTTGCGAACTGGCGTTATCATTTGCTACACCGTCT
>Ga0315280_10000609_pt1 | contig 66331 bp, 56 predicted proteins | sample YL17G06_40_MG_FD_203697 | JGI IMG/M metagenome (GOLD analysis project Ga0315280, IMG submission 203697) | Sediment microbial communities from Yellowstone Lake, YNP, Wyoming, USA - YL17G06_40 | ecosystem: Environmental > Aquatic > Freshwater > Lake > Sediment | place: USA: Wyoming | collected... | reverse complement strand
GGGGCGTTGCCCCTGGCTATTTTCGCCTCCCCTTTCAGGGGAGCGTGGGAAGAAAGACGGGCTATCCTGTCGGGGAAACCGACAAATGTGCGGAACGGCACATCTTCTGGAATTTGGACATGCACCCGACCCATTTGCACGAAGGAGGCGTCTCATGAAGCGACGGACAAGAAACGGCTTTGTTCTTTCCTGTTTTCTCGTGTCGGTCATTGCTCTTTCTGCCTTCGGCCAGGACGAGACTCTTCTGTTGCGTCAGCCGACCGTCAGCGCCGACTATGTGGCTTTTGTTTACGCTGGCGATATTTGGATCGCGGACCGCAGCGGTGGCTCTGCGAGAAGGCTCACCGTTCATCCGGGTGTGGAATCGAATCCGATGTTCTCCCCCGACGGCGCACGGATTGCCTTCTCGGGAAACTACGACGGCAATGTTGATGTTTACACCATTCCCACGACAGGGGGACCTCCCAAGCGGCTCACGTTCCATCCGGCAGACGATTTTGTGCTGGCGTGGACGCCGGACGGCAAGCGAATCCTTTTCAGCTCCACACGCTACTCCACGACAAATCGTTACAGTCGTCTTTACACGGTGTCCGTCGAAGGGGGTTTCCCAGAACCGCTTCCCATGCCGATGGCAGAACGCGGAACCTATTCCGCCGATGGGACCCATATCGCCTACACGCCGATTCGCGATGCCTTCCAGACCTGGAAGCGATACCGGGGCGGGAGGACCTCGCCGATCTGGCTCTTCGACCTGAAGACGTTTGATGTCGTGGAGATTCCTCACGACAGAGCTAGCGATACTTATCCCATGTGGCTTGGCGACACGGTCTATTTTCTCTCTGACCGCAACCGCACGATGAACCTTTTCGCTTACGACACTCGCACAAAAAGAGTCAGACAGGTCACGCATCACGATGACTTCGATGTGAAATCTGTGTCCGCGGGCGCGGGCGTCGTTGTGTATGAGCAGGCTGGAAAACTGCACCTTTTCAATCCCGCAGACGGCAAATCCAAAGCGTTGAGAATCCGTATGGCAGCCGACCTACCCTACACGCGGTCCCGTTACGAGAAGGCCGTCTCATTCATCCGGGGCGCGGATATTTCCCCCACGGGAGTGCGAGCGGTTTTCGAGGCACGCGGCGACATTTTCACTGTTCCGGCAAAAAAGGGGGATATTCGCAATCTGACCCGCACGCCGGGCGTCCATGAGCGCGATCCCGCCTGGTCGCCCGACGGAAAAACGATCGCTTACCTCTCAGACGCAAGCGGCGAATATCAATTGATGCTGCGCGAGCAGACCGGACTCGAAGAACCCAAAGTTCTGTCGCTGGGCGACGCGACCTTTTATTACTCGCCGAACTGGTCGCCGGACGGCCAGAAAATCTTGTACACAAACAAGCGCCTCAACCTTTTCTACCTTGACTTGAAAACGTCGAAGCCTGTCCTTGTAGATACCGACACATACGAACATGCGGTTCGAAGTCTCGACCCCGTGTGGTCGCCCGACAGCCGATGGATCGCCTATACGAAGCGACTCGACAACCAACTGCGGGCCGTCTTTCTCTACGAACTTGCCACAGGCAAAACCCACCAGTTGAGCGATGGGCTGAGCGATGCCTCTTCGGCCTGCTTTAGTTTGGACGGCAAATACCTATTCTTTGCAGCAAGCACCAACTATGGATTGAACGTCGGATGGCAGGATATGTCCTCCTACGAGCGGCTTGTCCGACGCAGCCTTTACGTGGCGGTGCTGAACAAGGAACAGGCCTCGCCCTTCGCCCCGGAGAGCGATGAGGAATCGGTGGATAAAGAGAAGGAAAAGGATGCAAAGACTCCGGGGGACGCGAAGAAGAATGAGATGGAGAGCAAGGAAGAAAAAACAGCCAAAGAAAAGGACAGGAGAAAGGTCGAAGTCAGGATTGACCTGGAAAACCTCGACCAGCGTATCGTCGCCTTGCCGGTCCCCTCGCGGAATTACGACAATCTGCAAGCGGCCGCCGATGGAAAGCTGTTCTATCTCGTTCTAACCGATAAGACGCATCAGGAGATGGCCGACAATCCGGAAGGCCACATCCTTTACCGCTTCGATATGAAAGAGCGTAAGGACAAACCTTTCCTGGAGAAGGTACATTCCTATTGGATCAGCTACGACGGAAAGAATCTCCTCTACCGCGGTCCCGGTAACTCCTTTGGGATCGTCAAGACGGCTGAGGAGCCCAAACTCAGCGATGGCAAGCTGAACCTCGAAAAAATGGAAGTCTATGTGGACCCGCCAGCAGAATGGAGCCAGATGTTGAATGAGGCGTGGCGAATTCAACGAGACTTCTTCTATGATCCCAACATGCACGGCGCCGACTGGCCGGCGGTCCGCGAAAAGTATCGGCCCTTTCTCGCGCATGTGGGACATCGCTCGGATTTGAATTACATTTTCTCCGAAATGTTCGGCGAGCTGGTGGTCGGACATGCCTACGTTTCGGGAGGTGAGATGCCCCCGACCGACAGGGTTCCCGTCGGCTTACTCGGCGCCGACTATGAAATCGTGGACGGCTACTATCGCTTCGCGCGAATTTACAGCGGCGAGAACTGGAATCCCGACTTGCGCGCGCCGCTTACCGAACCCGGCGTGAATGTATCGCAGGGGGACTATTTGCTCGCGGTCAATGACCGTCCCCTCAAAGCGCCAATGAACATTTACGCTCTCTTTGAGAAAACCGCAGATCGGATGACCGTCCTCAAGGTGAACTCAAAGCCCACCATGGAAGGGGCGCGGACGGTGACCGTTGTTCCGGTTGCCGACGAATCGGGCCTTCGCCATCGGGCCTGGGTCGAAAACAACCGGCGGATGGTCGAGAAGATGTCCGACAGCACGATTGCTTACGTCTATATGCCTAACACGGCAGAGGCCGGTTATACCTATTTCAACCGATACTACTTCTCTCAACTCAACCACGAGGCAGTGATTATAGACGAGCGATTCAACGGTGGCGGCTCTCTGGCGGATTACATCATTGACATGCTAAGCCGACCTCTTTTGTGTTACTGGGCCACACGCGAGGGCAAGGCCTTTCCCACTCCGGGCGCGTCCATCTACGGCCCCAAGGCCATGATCATCAATGAATATGCCGGCTCGGGCGGCGATGCCATGCCCTTGTTTTTTCGCCGCAGAGGCCTCGGCAAGCTGATCGGCAAACGAACGTGGGGTGGGCTGATTGGCATCTATGATTATCCGGTTTTGATGGATGGCGGCCGAGTGACGGCCCCTCGAATGGCGATTTTCAGCCCTGACGGGAAATGGGAGGTCGAAAATGAAGGCGTGGCGCCCGACATCGAGGTCGAGATGACGCCCAAGCTGGTGATCGAGGGGCACGATCCTCAGCTCGAAAAGGCGGTCGAGGTGGTGTTGAAAGAGCTCAAGAAGAATCCCGTGAAGAAAGCAGCTCAGCCCGCCTATGTGAATCGAGCGAAGTAAAGCAGACGCTGTCAAAGATTATGGCGGTGGGACGTGGATGAAGATGTCGCCCGCGCTGACGATGCCGTTTGTCGGATCGTATTGCACCTCAAGGACATGGTCTTTGCCGTAGTAAGGCCCCTTGAATTGATCAACATTCGGGCCGTAGCTGTAAATGTAGAAGCCGCCAACGGCTGTCGGCGTTGTTCCCAGGCCCTTCCATTTGGTTGTGGCGAACGGATCGGGCGGCAGGCCGTTGGGGAACTGGCGCATTAGATCGGCAATACTCGCCGCGCGAACGTCTCCGCGGGCGAAGGGATACTCTCGTTCGCGCGGCACCCGCAAGGCAATGTCGCCGGCACTCACAGTGCCATTCGTGGGGTCATACTCCACCGCGGCGAGATCGTCGCGTTTGTCGGGACCCACGCTATAGCAGATCAACGAATCTGTTGTCAGTCGGAATTGTAGGGGACCGTCGGTGAAACGGTCCTTCGGCGGGCCGTCAGGCAGGAGCGGCGCGAACTCGACCGTGGTTTTTGGGAAATCGCCATTGGTCAGGAACCGATACTTCGCCGCCGTTCCCATTCGCAGAAGTTCGAAGCGGCTGTCGGTGATATTCATTCGTATCACAGTTTCTTCTGCGTTTGACGGGGCTTCTTCGCGCGCGTAGAGGTCAAGTGTCGGATCCATCTGGAGAAGATCATCGAGGCGATTCGGGGCCTGATCTTTTTCCAACTCGCTCAATATCCGCCACAGCTGCTCGAACTCCGCCTGGGTTTCGCAACAGTTAAGGGCATAGATTCCCATTGGCCATGACGCGATCGAAGCGCAGGCAATACCTATGAGCCTCTCCACCAATATGCCGCCCTTGCTCATCCACTGCCCAAGACGGAATGTCGCTGCGAGAAGGTGCAAAGGCTCTTCTCGCTTGCCCTGGATCATCATCAGGATTGCCATGACGGCATTGACTTTCGTCGAGACCTGTATTTCCAAAAGCTTGGGCACGAGACTGTCCACCCCAACCTCAGGCAACCGGGGCACAAGGTAGGCTTTGTAGTGAAGCATTTGCGGGAAAAGACGCATCCGTGTTGCCAGGTCCGTCTCGGTGCCGAGAACACGCCGGCAGAAGTCATAGGCGTTGTCGCCCGCTGCACTCAGCTGGCGTGCCCGATGCCACAACTTCAGCGTCTGGAATATCCCAATAAGGTAAAGGTTTTTGTTAGTGCGGAAATCACTTTCCCACTCTTCGAGTCGCCGGCCGACCTCCTCGATATCTTCCTTATACGCCGCTCCAGCCATGTAGAGCGCACGAACGTGGAGATCGTCGGGGTGGTCTTTGAGAAGTGGCTGTACCCTCTTGAACGCGGCCTCCGGCTTTTTGTCCTTGTACCGCAAATCGAAATACTCGACCACGCGACGATCGTCGAGACGGTAGAGGCAAGGCAGAGGTCTCTTTGTCCGAAAAACCTTTTGTTCAAAGGCAGGGCGGCCGGTAGTGGGCCGCCTGGAGCTGATCTCAACGAGATCCCAACCGCCTCGCAGCACGTGCGACGGCTCGAAAGAAAAATACATTTTGAAATCCTTGGTTTCCGGCACACCAAGATCGCCTTGTAGATCCGGGGAAACGGCTAGATCCAATTGTAATCGCGGCCAGACCGACGCTACCGCAACGTCGAAGTGGGGGAACATGTGGTGGCTCTTGACACGCCAGTGCCAAAGACCGTCGCGGGCAATTTCGATATAGCCTGTCCCGCCCTGGAAAAGATAAATTCCTGCGACTCGGCTGGAGACGATCCATAGGCCGATGACTGCCGCCAGCAGGCCGCCGGCCAGGATAACCACGACTACCTGCAAGGTCTTGCGTTTGTTCAACACGTCACTCGCCTCCCCCAACTGATGTCAAAACGCTTTTGAGACGGCCTTTGTGGTTGGAGATTCTGCGTTTTGTCACATAACCCAGGATTGTCCACGCAGGCCGTTCGAAGTCCAGCCTTTTTCATCTTTTGCCAGAGTGCCGCGGCTACAGGGTCCAACCTTCGCGATAGGGAGGATTGATATAGTTATCCGAGTCAGGCAAGTCAGGAGGCCTCGGATTCTTTCCATCCCACCGAAACATCTTCTTGCCGGCGCGCGTGGCCATGTTTTTCAGTACGCCCCATTTACGCTTCTCACCCAGCGTCTTTTCGGCAATGCCACTGAAACGGGCCACCAACCGAATCACGGCTTCCGAGGGATGGATGTTTGAGGTTGTCCGCGACCGCGTCCCAGCGCAGGGTCGTTGGTTCCCGGTCCACGAGCGTCTGGAGAAACTGGCTAAACTTTTCCCCCTTTCCCCCTTCGGTCCCTCCTTCCCCCTTCGTCGGCTCCTCCTCCCAAACAAGGGGTACCACGTACCAGCTCTAGACCTCGTTTGAGCGCATTTTTCCATTGATTTGTACGTCAGTCGCTACTAGAAAAACACCACGAAGACCGGGGGAAGGGCGTGTAGGGTTTCCTGTTGTGCACGGCTGGAGAATCGTGCGGCGGGGGGGTAACAGTTGACATTGGTCTCCCCCGTTATCCAAGAATTGGATTCGTTAAGAGCCGAAAGACTGGGAGTCGCAGTAGGGGGATAGGTCTCTTGGTCCGACGGTCGAACGAGAGTGCACGATGCCCGTAAAGTCATTCGCCATAAGCGATATTGGTTTGCGTCGCTCGCATAACGAGGACAGCTACATTCTCTGCGACGACCTGCAAATGTACCTTGTGGCCGATGGCATGGGAGGCCATGTGGCAGGAGAAATTGCCAGTCAGACCGCCACACGGATGATCGAGGAGTTTGTCCGCAGCGCCGAGAGAGACCGCGACATGACCTGGCCGTATGGGGTCAACGAGTCGCTTTCGGAGACCGAAAACGCCTTGCTGTCGGCCGTCAAAGTGGCCAACCAAATCATCTGCCGCATGGCAAACGAGAAACCCGAAATGACCGGGATGGGCACCACGATCGCTGGTGTGAAGATCAACGAGAACCAAGCGAGCATTTTCAATGTCGGCGATTCGCGCGTCTATCGCGTGAACGCGGCGGGAATAACTCAGCTGACGACCGATCATTCGTGGGTCAACGAACAGCTTCAGCGTCGAATGATCACCGAAGAGGAGGCTCGCACCCACCGCTGGAAAAATGTCATTACCCGCGCCCTCGGCAACAAGAATTCCATCGAAGTGGATCTGCAAACAATCACCCTTGAAGATGGCGACACCTTGCTCATTTGCACCGACGGGTTGTCCGGTTTGGTCTCCGATCAGGTGATCCTCGAAACGTTTTGCGCGCAGCGCGAGAATCTGCAACAGGCCGGCAAAGAGCTGGTCGCCCAGGCCAAAGCCGCGGGCGGTCACGATAATATCACGATCATTCTCGTCCAGTACTTTACCGATAAAGGTTCTTGATCCGGAACCGCCGATTCCCCAGATTTTACCGACGGCATGGATTTCTCGGCCCAAGGGGAGCAATCTGTGGATGCAAGGTGGAGTCAAAAATCATCGAAAGGCTCGCCGAAACTGCCCGAGGCGCGGGGGAGTGCTTGAATGGAATGGCGCGAGGAAAGCCTGACCGATTACTGCTGCGCGAAGTGCCGCGGCAAGGTGGGCGTTGTGCGCAAGGTCAATTTGAATAAGGGGATTTTGCCTGACCTGCTAACTCGTGGCGGGGGTAAATATCGCTTTGTTACATGCAGTCTGTGCGGCTATACGGAAGTGTACGACATGGCCATTTACGCCAGGAAGACAAAGCCGGAACCGTGCGAGGACAAATCCGCCGGACTTGCTCCCGAAACCTAGCGCCTCAGGTCACCAACCACTCCTCAAGACCGCGACGCCCAACACGTTCTCGTTTCATCTTGCCACATCGGTCCTGGAATCGGCGCGAAGGTCGCCTCCCTGGAGCGCGGCCGGCTCTTCATAAAGTGGCCGACCTACCGAACGGAATAGGCTGGCCAGATCGGACTGGTAGCGCAGCAGCGCGTTGTTGTAATCGGTGCGTGCCTGGAAAAGATCGTCCTGGGCCTGCCGGACCTCGGTGCTTGTATTCTCGCCGTAATAAAACCGGGCATTTTCCAGCTGCAAGCTTCGTTCGGCCAGCGCCACGGTCTCGGCGAGGATTTCGACGCGGGTGCGATTGGCCAGCAGCGCGCGATGCAAGCGGCGGACTTCCTCGGTAATGTCCCGTTCGAGACTTTTGCGGTCGGTCTCGGCTTTTTCGAGCCGAAGCCGTGCGCGTCTCAACGCCTCGCGATTGGCCATGTTGGGAAATGGGAAGTCAAACAGCGCACCCAGCGACCAGGTTCGCCGCTCGTCAAGATCCCGAACGCTGCGCAAGTGAGTCCCTTTCTCCTTGTCGCCGTAACCGGCTTCCAGGTCCAGGAACGGCAACGTCCCATTCCTGGCCACATCTAGATTGATGCGAGCGCGGCGGAGCGCGGTCTCGGACAAGACAATTTCGGGCCGGTTGGCCAGCGCCTCGTGCACACAGGAGTCGGGATCGGTCAGGTGCAAGGTGGATAGGTCGGTCGCCTGGCCCGTGAATTCGCGCAGACGATACGACGTGTCGAGGGGCATCCCCATCAACACCAGCAAGGAATCGAGCGAGTCGAGGAACGACTGTTGCAACTGGCGCGAGCGTTGCTGTTCCTGAAGCCACTGGATTTTGGCACGCCAGATTTCGCTTTCGGCGATCTCGCCCAGCTCGTGTTTGACGATGGTTTCGTCGTAGAATCGTCTTTTTTCGCGGATCGCGTCCAGGCTGACCCGGGCGTCGAGCTGACGCTGAAGAATCAAAAAGTAAGCGCGGATGACGGACAAAACGAGATCGCGTCGGCGAACCTGATCGTTCAACTCGGCTTCGATCTGTCCCAGGCGGGCCAGTCGCAGACTGGCCATACCGACACTCAGACCGCCGCCTTGCAAAAGAGGTTGGCGAGCCGTTACATCCAGCGAGTTTGCCCATTCCGATTCTCTCTCCGACGGGTGGGTGACATGGATTACCCGCCCCGTCACGGTTTCCACGCGCGCCTGTTCGGACAGTCGGGTACGGTCCAGCGTTTGGTTGATCGAAATGTCTCCGCCCGTTGGGAACTGCTGTTTGGCCCGAACGCCGACATTGACGTCGTGCGAACGTGTCTGCTCGACGCCCGAGCCTTCCCGAAGTCCCGTTTTGCTGTCGGCATACGTATAGCCCGAGAAAATATCCACAAAGGGGACGAACTCAAATACCTCCTGGCGGTAAAGGGAGCCGGCGATTTCGACATCTCGGCGGCTGTTTTGAAGCCCGAAGTTGTGCCGCAGCGCCACCTGGACGCAGTTTTCCAACGAAAGCGGCAGGGGAATACCTTCGACGGCTCCGGTGGTGGGACCGGCCAACCATGCTGGGACGGTCGTCGGAACGGTCGAGGTGCTCATGCCTTCGACCAACGCCACGGTCGCCGTGGAAGCCAAAGGCGAGGTCGTTGTCGCCTGTGCATGCTTCAGAAACTCGAGAAAAGTCTGGTCGGCGGCGGGCGGTAGGGCGAGTTCTTGAATTGCCCCTGCGCTGGTTGCCGTTTCGGCGGGGAGAGCCGCTACGCTGGCGCAGCGCAGGATTGCCCCCCACAGAAGCAACGCAAGAGCCAAGACGGCCCTGCGGACGGTGAACGACGGACGATGGATGGTGCGCGATGAATTCATTCGGGTCATTTCATCTGACGACTGCAATTCGCGTTCATTATCACCACAGAGGATTCGCAATTTCAAAAGAAACTTTTCACGCGGTAGCGGATCAGTCGGCTGGCGGCCCGGCGCAGATTCTCGCTAGCGGCCTCCAGATGAGGAGCCGCCGATTCAGGGTTTTGAATGGCCGCCTCGGTCTCCCGCCGCGCATAGCGCAGATACCACAATGCCTGTTTGAGATACTCCTCCTCACGGGCGGCCCCGGCGAAAACCGCCAGCCGCGGCGTGCGTGAACTGCCGCCGCGCGGCTGGTAGAGGATGGTAATACTCTGCACCGTTCTCGGGAAAAACAAGTGGCAGATTCCCTGGTGCGGATAGTTCTCCTCGATCAAACGATTGAGCGTGAATGTCGTCGTTTGGCCGGAGGCATCGAGAACCCCAACCGAATAGATGTACACGTTGCCGAAGTCGGCGCTGAAGCTGATCGCCGATACCCTGGGGACCGGTGGCTGCATCTGAAATACATCCCGATCAATGCCCGGGCCGTCCACCTTCTCGCGGTCAACAAAGTGCCACTCGTAAGCCGCGAGGGTCGAATGGCGCTGGTCGAGCGTTGTCAGACAGTGACTCGTCACTTCGATGATTTCGCTTACTTTCTGGCATCGCGCAACAATCGTCGGCGCGTCGTTGATCGCCAAGATGTCAATGCAGGCACGCAGAAGCGAACCGGCTTCTTCCATGCCCAAAGGAGGGACATAAGGAAAGTTGAACCTGCGCGGACGCGGCGGCGGCATGGGGGCCGGCGGTATCGGCGCCGAGGTCTGTTCGGGCCTCGCACCAACCATTGCGGAAGCCGTGGGAAGAGTTCTGACAGTCAGGGGGACCGTCGCAGCCGCCACCTTTTCCGCTGTTGTCGGCGGAGGCGTCCGGGCCGCAGCACCTATCGGGACGGCAGTCGGCGTTGGCAACACAGCGGCCGACCCGATGCCGGGCGGAGGCGTCTGTATAACCAATGACGCAGGGGCCGAGGTCCGTTGCATGGGTTCCCTGGATGGGGGTGGCGGTGCAGGAGCAACCGCACCGTCCGCTCCTTCCGATGCAAAATGGAGAGAGGCGATGGCCAGTTGGAGTGCAAACGCGGCTACCAGGAAACGCCGCGACACGGCTCGCCAGCCGGAGTGTTGGTCGGTAGCCACTTGGGCGCGACTCCTATTGCCACTTCGCATCGCGCAACAAGTGGCGGCGCACCAGGTCGAGTGCTGCGTTGGTTGTATAGGCCCTGTTTTCATTTCGGTTGCCAAGAAACCGCTTTTCCATAACGACCGAGTCATTACCCCACGACAGGCCGATATAAACCAGACCGACAGGTTTCTGGGCCGTTCCACCTTCCGGGCCGGCAATCCCGGTTGCAGAAAGTCCCAAACTGGCCCCGGTCGCGCAACGCGCACCTTCGGCCATGGCTCGAGCCACCTGTCGGCTTACGGCCCCATGTTGCTCGATCAGGCCAGGCTCGACGCCCAATCGCGCAATCTTTGCCTGATTGGTGTAAGTTACGAGCCCCTCCAACAGATATGACGATGCTCCCGCAACATTGGTTAGGCGCGAGGCGATCATGCCTCCCGTACAGGATTCCGCCACGGCGATCGTCAAGTTGCGGGATTTCAGTAGCTTCGCAATCGCTCCTTCCAGCGTCTCATCGTCCACGCCATAGATGTTCTCAGGGCCAATTCGCTCTTCGATGCGACAGCGAAACTCCTTGAGCGCCTGGCGAACTTTCTCTTCATCGGACCCTTGCGCAGTCAAGCGGATATCCACTTTTCCCTGCTCGGCCAGCAACCCAATGTAAACAGAAGGATCGGCATGGTAGAGCTCCTCCAACTTCGCGTTAATCTCCGACTCGGGCAAATCTATGGTGTGCAACGTCAGGATCCAGTGACGCTGCGATGGTCGGAAGCGCTTGATGAGGTAAGGCTGAACCCAACGGACAAACATCGGTCGCAACTCGCGCGGCGGCCCCGGCAGAGCCACCAGCGTCGCCACGCAGTCGCTTCCCTCGATCAGGAACCCCGGCGCGGTCCCCCATTCATTATATAACACTTGTGCGCCTTGTGGGATCAGCGCCTGGACACGATTGCTTTCGTTGAATGGGAGGTTGCGGCGGGCGAACCGCTCGCGCATCTGGGCGACGACCGCCGTGTCCTCGATCAGCTCCAGGTTGTACACGCGCGCGATGGCATAGCGGTTGATGTCGTCTGCGGTCGGCCCAAGGCCACCCGATAGGATCACCAGGTCGGATCGCCGCGCGACGAGGCGCAGATGGTTTTCGAGGTCCTCGATCGAATCACCGACCGCGGAATGGTAGGCCACTGGAAGACCGATCTCCATCAACTGGTTGCTCAACCATTGCGCGTTGGTGTCGGGGTAAAGGCCCTGGAGGATTTCCGTTCCGGTCGAAATGATCTCCACCCTTAGCCGGCGATTCCTTACCATTGCCAAATCTCCACCGCATGGATCATCGCAGATTCAAGGCCGATGCCCGGGACAGCAGCCTTTTCACTGCCTTTGTCCGACCATGATAGGTCTCCGCCCGAAAGATCAACAAGGAATGAAGCGAAGAAAACGCCCGCGGGAAGTGGCAGCGCCAGGGAACACGCCGGTAACGTCCACGTGAATGTAAATAACTTTCTGGGTAGCACAGGTATTCTGCCTTTGAGTACCGAGCATCGGCTATCCGTAAACCGAGGGTTTGAGGATAGCAACGCAATCGAGGTGGCGATAGCGCTCGTCGTAGTCGAGGCCATAGCCAACGACGAAACGGTCGGGGATCTCGAAGCCCACGTAACGCGGCTCGACGGCGGCGAGGCGTTCCCTTCGTTTGGCCAGAAGAACGCACACCGCCACGCTTTGTGCCCCGCAACGTTGGAGTTCGCGACCGATGGCGGCGATCGTCTGCCCTGTATCGAGGATGTCTTCGACAATCAAGACATCGCAGCCGTCCAGAGACATGTGTCCGTTGCGCCAAATCTTCACGTGGCCCGAGCTGACCGTCGAGTTGCCATAGCTGGATGCCCGCACAAGGTCGTAGCGATGGGGGATGGTGATCGCGCGCATCAGGTCGGCCAGAAAGATTACACTGCCTTTCAGGACGCCGGCGAGAACAAGATCGTAGCCCTTATAGTCGCGGGAAATCTCTTGGCCAAGCTCCGCCACGCGCCCGGCAATCTGTTCGCGCGTCAGCAGAACCGATTCGAGATCGTCGTGAAGATCCACCGCGGGCCTACGTCCCCTCGGAGTGTGCAATACTTACTCTCGCCGCTCTTACCAACCTTGTTCAAGATCAAATTCCCCAAAATACGACCAGAGCCTCAAAGAGGGGGCCAATTCTTTTCCCGAAACGTGGCGGTTGATTTCGGGAAATTCGTTCGCGCGGTTGGCGGGAAGATACAGCCTCATCGGCCTTTTGCAAGGCGCTTCTTCACTTCACGCAACACCCGGACGTCTTCTTGGTGGCGTGGGCTGCGAATGCGGCTCTTGATGTGAATGAGCGTGTCAATGTCGGCCCAGTTGGCCGTGGCGTGACCGTAGAATCCCTTGATTCGCTTCTTCCAGGCGGCTGAGAAACTCGCACCACCGACTTGAAGGAAAAGGTCAATCCTGTTAGGCAGTAACCCCAGTTGGACGATCTTGTCTTTGTCCTTGAGATCGAGAGAGAATGGGCTGCCAAACTCTGCGAGAGCCACATTTGCTAATCGGACGTTCCGCGTCGAAGGCCCGATCCACAGGTCCATGTCTTTCGTATAGCGTGGCTTGCCATGATAGATGAAGGCCAAGCCTCCTATGATGAGGTATCTGACCTGATGTTTGGCGAGAAGATCCAACATGTCTTCAAAGTCTTTGATGGTGTCCATCTACGATTTCCTCTTCTTTCGCCGGGCAGAGCGGCTGCGCCCTTCTTCGACTTTGGCAATGTCGCAGTGGATTGCGACCAATGCGGACAGGCGCTGCTCGGACGTCTGGCTTTGCCAGAAATCGAGGTCCCATCGCTCGGCGTCCCTAAAGTTCTTCGCGCGGTGTGCAACGATTCGTTTCCGCCGTTCGGCGGCTCTTGCTTTGATTCCCATTCCGCGTCCTTTCGTTCCGACATGCCCGCCCCATTTGCGAGTCAAGAAACCCGATCCCGGCGAAACCATCGTCCTTGCCCGCCCTGCCATTGCCCCGTTAACGAGGATTTACAATGCCGGAAATTCGGGCAGAAGGAAAGCGAAAACTACAGCGGCTGAATCCAGCCGGAGAAGCCAAGTCGTTTGTCCTGTTTGACGAGAGGGGCGTATTCTCTTTTCGAAACACGGCGGTTGATTTCGGGAAATTCCTCGGCGCGGTTGGCGGGAAAATATTGGCTCATCAGGCTGAGATGGACGTGGGGCGAAATCTCGCGCACAAGAAAGTTCAGGCAATCGGCCGTCCCCGAAATCCCGCCCGGCAAGACCAGGTGGCGGATGATCAAGCCGCGCCGGGCAACACCTTCTTCGTCTTCCTCAAGCGGGCCGACCTGGCGCCACATCTCGCGCAGCGCGGCCCGATTGGCCTCCACGTAATTTCGACCGGATGAATATTTCTCCGCCATCCGGTCGTCGGCATACTTAATGTCGGGAAGATAAACGTCAATGACACCGTCGAGAAGCGGAAGCGTTTCGAGTGACTCATAGCCGCTGGTGTTATAAACGAGCGGAAGGCGAAACCCCTTTTCCGCCGCCACTACCAGCGCGGCCAGAATCTCATGGACGTAATGAGTCGGGGTGACAAGATTGACGTTGTGACAGCCGCGCCTCTGGAGGTCGAGCATCCTCTCGGCAAGCCCCGTCGTGCCGACTTGGTGCCCGACGCCTTTCTGGCTGATCGGAAAATTCTGGCAGAAGACACATCGCATCGTGCAGTGGCCGAAAAAGATGGCTCCCGAACCGCGTGTCCCGCTGATCGGTGGCTCTTCGCCATTGTGGCGATTGTGACTGGCGACGATGGCTTCGGCAGGAGCAGCGCAGAATCCCCGCTCGCCCGCCAAACGGTTTGCACCACATCGGCGCGGACAAAGATGGCACTGCCGCACGCGCCGCCAGGCTTCCTCGGCGCGCCGGGCCAGTTCGCCGCTTTCGGCGAGAGCTAGGTAGGCGGGGTGATTTATCCGAGAAGATCGAGGTTCAAACTTTGGTTTGCCCATCCTTCTTTCACCTTCCCGAAAGCCAGACAAAAGCGCAAACTCTCGACAAAGAGGCAAACTGAAGTTTGAACTCCGAGCAGGTCAGTCGGAGGCAATCACAACTTCATCCCCGTCGAGATGAACGGGAAAGATTTTGAGGACGCAATCCGGATTGGCCGAACAGATGCCGCGCTCGAGGTCCAGTTCCCATCCGTGCCATGGGCACAGCACACGACCCTCGTTCTTGATGATGGTAATGTGCTCGAAGCAATAGCCCTGGCCACAGCGCCCTTCGAGCACGTGCAGTTCACCATCCAGATTGACCACGATCACCGGTTCGCCGTTCGGCAGCGATACCACCCGGCACGAATTGCTGGGAAACGTCTCGATGTGTCCAACCCGAGCATATTTCATGGTCGCCATCCCCTTTGTGGCACGGCCACCCTGCACGTGAAAGATCATGGGCAAGATGCCCATGCCACTGCTGGTTGTCTGCGAGAAACCCCGTTTCCAAACCCCCTCAACCCGACGATGCGGGAGTATTCTCCTTGTCCTTCGGTTCCAAACCGCTCAAGGTGCGATAGTCGCCGTCAATCTGGTCGGCATCGAGGCCCTTGCCGGTTGTCTTTCTCAAATAGTCGTCAATGGCGCGGCGCAGGGTCTGTTCCGCCAGTACCGAACAGTGAACCTTCGCTTCGGGCAAGCCGCCCAACGCCTCGACCACCGCGCTGTTGGTCAGGCGGAGCGCCTCCTCGATCGTCTTTCCCTTGATCATCTCGGTGGCAATCGAGGACGAAGCGATGGCGGCACAGCAACCGAACGTTTTGAATTTCACATCGGCGATCCGCCCGTCTTCGACCTTGATCGTCATCATCATCACATCGCCGCAGACGGGACTTCCCACCCGCCCGACGCCATCGGCATTCTCGATCTCGCCGACATTGCGCGGGTTCATGAAATGTTCCATTACTTCCGGGCCATAAGGTCCAACAGCCATCGTTTCCCCCTTGCTGGCATCGAGATATACTTTACCGGGTGCTTGGATCGCAAGACCAAAGACCACCGGAAAGGGGGGATGAAGGTAGAACGACGAAGGCGGGGGTCGAGGCACGGGCATCTTCGGCCGTGGGTTGACCGTGGCTAGGGCGCCGATGGCACAGTCCCTGCAAATTGCTGTTTTGGTTTAGAAACGCATTGACATCAGCCCGGCGGCGTGAGATCAATAAATGTAAGTTGTAGGGGGAGGGGAGAGATGAGAAATTCTCTTGGGGGTTTCCGGGCGGAGCGATGATTAAACTCGATGTTGCTATGGATACGAGCGCTGTTATCGTTCTGATTGCTCCGGAGGAACCGTGGACCCGCGAGCTGTGCGATTATCTCACGGCGCGGAACACGGAGGTTGTCTGGCGGCCCGACACCCTGGCAGGAATTGAAGCCGCCCAGCAACACCCGCCCAATGTCGTCGTCGTGGACGAGGGGATTAAGGTTCTCCGTCCCGCCGAAGTCGGCAAGATTCTCAAGGCCAAACTTCCTTATACCCCTATCGCGCTCCTCGGTTCAGCGGCCACACCGCTGGGCATGGAATGTCTCGAGGCGGCAGGCTATGACTTGCTGATCCGCCGTCACGACAACCTTTCCTTTGTGGGAACAGAGATTCGGGCGTTGTGCCGCACGCAGAATGTCATCGAGAACCTGGTCACGGCCAACCGGCGATTGGTCCGCCAGTCTGTGACCGACTCGATGACAGGTCTGTATAACCACAAGCGACTTCTCGACTGGTTGGAGATCGAGTTCAAGCGCGCCGAACGAAACCTCGAACCGCTGTCGTGCATCATGGTGGACATTGATCACTTCAAACAGATCAATGACACGTATGGGCACACGTTCGGCGACTTTGTTCTTCAGGAATTCGCGACCCTTTTGCGCGTCAACATCCGCAAGACCGATATTCTGGGCCGATACGGCGGCGAGGAATTCCTTGTTATTCTTCCCAACACGGCGGCCAGCGGAGCGGTCAACCTCGGCGAGAAATTGCGCGCCACGGTCGAGCAGAATAGCATCACGCAGGACGCTCATCAAATCCGCATCACGGCGAGTTTTGGAATCGCCTCGACATCGGACGGCCATGTCTTCAACCACGACCAACTGCTCCAGATGACCGACAAAGCTCTGTACGTGGCGAAGCAGTCGGGCCGCAATCGGGTTTGCTCGTTGACCGAGATCGCTCCGGGCGCCGATTTTGCGGTCGAGCCATTGCCCCGCCCCCAGCGAGGCGCGCGCGCCGTCCCGACAGCCGCCATCCTTGTGGACTCGCGAACGCCTCCCAACGAATCGCTGCTCCGCCTGATCGAGCGGTCGGGCCTCCAGACTTCGTGGGTGGCCGACGTGCAACAACTGTTCCAACGGTCGCTCCAGGAAACGACCGATGTGATCGTTCTGGATCCGAGCATCTCTCCCGCCGACCGCAAACGACTCTACGATCGCATTCAAAGCCACCCGGAGCGCTTCTTCCCGCCGCTGCTTTTTGTGGTCGAGAAAGAAGAGGAAACATCGGCGCTGCGGGAAATGATCGGCATGGCGGGCGAAGTGATCTCCCTGGCCCATCTCGAAGAAGCGCTCGTGCCGGTTTTGCGGACGCTCTATCGGATGAAGGCACTGCGCGACGACATGCGCGAAAGTCAGTGGCGGCTCCGTTCGTTGCAGAGAAAGTTGGTGCGAACGGAGCGACTCAAGGCGCTGGGCGAGATCGCCAGTGGTGTCGCCCACGACTTCAACAATGCTCTGGCGATCATTCTCGGCCGCAGCCAGATGTTGCGCGACCAGTCGGCCAGTCCCGAAATGCGCAAGGGACTGGTCATGATCGAGCGGGCGGCCCAAGATGTGGCCACATCGGTGCGAAGAATCCTGGATTTCTTCCGGCCCGAATCGAAGGGCAAATTCGCCGCGCACTTCCTCGACAACCTCGTCCAGGAATGCCTCGAAGTCACCAAGGTGCGCTGGAAAGAGGAAGCCCACCTGCGCGGGATTCGTTACGAGATTACCACGCAAGTCCCGCATGGATTGCGCGTGTGGGGCAACGATAGCGAACTGGCCGAGGTGTTCAACCATCTGATTTTCAACGCCCTCGACGCCATGCCCGACGGGGGCCGTCTCGAAATCCGCGCCGAGCCCGAGGAAACCACCGTCGTCATCAACATCACCGACACGGGCGTCGGCATGTCGCCCGAAGTTCTCCAAAGAATCTACGACCCGTTCTTCACAACCAAGAGCGAGAAGGGGACCGGCCTGGGGTTGAGCCTCGTGCGTGGCATTCTTCTTCGCCACCATGGCGACATCGAGGTGACAAGCAAGCCCAACGAGGGAACGACCTTCCGGATTAGCCTGCCGATTTACGAGGGCGAGGAGGGTCTCGCCCCGCCGCCGGTCAAAGAGGTTGCCCCGGTGGTTGGTGAGGGCGAGCCGGCGCCGCCGGCGCCATTTCGCGTTCTCGTTGTGGATGATGAGGCGGATATCCTCAATCTGTTTTCCGAAATCCTCGCCTCGCGAGGCTACGAGGTGGCCATGGCCGCCAATGGCACCGATGCCTTGCGCGAGATCGGGACAAGAGAATTCCAGGTGGTCATCACCGATCTCGGGATGCCCGAAATGTCGGGATGGGACGTCGTGGCCGCCGCGCGCAAAATCGCACCCAATACGCGCTATATCCTCACCACGGGCTGGGGCGACTCATTCGTCAATGTGGACCTGAAAGCGCGCGGCGTGGATTACGTTCTTCCCAAGCCCGTCGAAGTCCAATCGCTCCTCGACCTGATGGAACATATTCGCACGACCTCCGTGACCGCGGCGGCTCGTCCCTCCGAGGCTGCTGCACACACCTGACCAGCCAAAAGCGACACCAACCTCAGAGGCACCGCCGCAGGAATTCCGCTGCGACCAAAGATGCTTGACGCCCCAGACGGAAAGAGATAGGCAATCTCGCAACGGCCCGATTTGCATAACGCAGGATCAGAAAACGCTCTCTCGTCAGGCAATGAGAACGATGATGTGTGGATAGAGAAGCGTCCGCGAATCGTGGGGGGGATTGTCACATGTCACAGCGGCACCCGGTTGAGCGCATTTGTCGCCGCATTGCCGTAGTCGGCGTCGAGCCATGGGGTCGGGATTGGGTTCGTGCCGTTCAGGCCAACGAACGATGGGACTTGGCCGCCGTCGTGGATCTCGACGACAGGGCCCTCGATTGGGCGATTGACGAGACGGGCGTTGACGATACGATTTGCTACAAGCACTTCGACGAAGCCCTCGAGGAGAGCGACTTCGACGCGGCGATCCTCTCCCTGCCTTGCTCGCAACGCGACGAGGCATTCGAGGCCGCCTGTCAACGCGGTTTGCATTGTCTGGTCGAAAAGCCATTAGCCCAGAGCGTCGAACAGCTCAACCGCTGCTTGGTTCTGTGTCGGCGAGCAGGCAATACGGTGATGGTCGCGCACAACTATCGCTTTGCCGACGTCTCGCGGCGCATCCGCGAGATCGTTCGCTGCGCCGAGCTCGGTCAATTGAACTATCTTCACGCCGTGGTGGACCGCCGTCTCGATCTGGAGGGGCACTATTTCGAGGCGCTCGCTCATGCCGCGTTGCTCGAAAGCGCCGTCCAGGCCTTCGACCTCGTGCGCATGTTTGTGGACAAAGAACCCGTCACCGTCATGGCGCGTTCGGGAACTCCTCCCGCCTGTCCGTTCAAGAACGAGCCTTGCACGGCAGCCGTGATCGAGTTTCCCGGCGGCTGCATGGCGACGGTTTGGGTCAGTTGGGTCGCCCCCGAAAACGCAACCACTTGGTTCGGCCGGTGGGACCTCTTTTTTGAGGGCGGGATCCTTCGAACCGATGGGCGGTCGCTGAGGCTGATTCGCGGCGACGGAGCCACCAACATTCTCCCCGTGCGGTCCACGGCCGAACTCCCACTCCATGCCGTTCTTGAGCATTTCGCCGATGCGCTCGACCGTGGCATTGTCCCCGAGTGCGACGTCGAAGAGAATGTCGGCACTTGCGCAATTCTGTTGGCGGCGATCGAGTCGGCGAAGACGGGCAAAGTCGTGGATATTGTCGAGTTCTCTCAGCGCCACATTCGCTGAAAAGGCAAGAACCATCCGAGTTGCGAGTTTCAGGCTCCAACTTTGAGGTGCAGTACTCGTAACTCGAAACGCGAAACTTGAAGCTTCCTGCGGAGGATGGCATGTCCAAGGTCACAATGGATTCGCGGGCGGTTGTCATTGGCGGCCGACGGACGCTCCTGATTTCGGGAGCGATCCATTATCCCCGCAGCACGCCGGCGATGTGGCCCACGTTGCTTGATCTCAGTCGCGACGCAGGACTGAACTGCATAGAAACCTATGTCTTTTGGGAAGGGCACGAGCACACCGAGGGCCACTATGATTTCACTGGCCGGTTCGATCTCCCGCGATTTCTCCAACTCTGTCACGATCGTGGCCTGCATGTGATCCTTCGCATCGGTCCTTACATTTGCGCCGAATGGAATTTCGGTGGTTTCCCGCCCTACCTGCTTGAGGTTCCCGGAATCGCCATTCGCACCTTTAACCGTGCCTTCATGGATCGCGTGCGGCGATGGTTGGGCATCTTGGTGGGACTCATTGGCGACTTCCAGGCTACGCGCGGCGGCCCGGTCATTCTCGTTCAGGTCGAGAACGAATACAAGATCGTCGCCAAGCGTTACGGCGAGGAAGGACGGCGATACCTGTCCTGGATGGCTGAGATCGCGCGCGAGGTCGGCATCGAGGTCCCCTTGATCATGTGCGAGGGTGCGGCTCCGGGCACTGTCGAAACAATGAACAATTTCGCGACGCACGAGCGCGTCGAATCGCACCGGCGAAAGCATCCCAACGCGCCCGTCTTGTGGACGGAGCTGTGGCCTGGCTGGTATGACGTCTGGGGTTGCCGTCACCACCTGCGCGACGCGAGCGAAATCGCTTTTTCCGTCTTGCGGTTTTTCGCTGTTGGCGGCGCAGGTGTGAACTACTATGTGTGGCACGGCGGCACGAACTTCGATCGCTCGGCGATGTATCTCCAGACAACCAGCTACGATTTCGACGCCCCGCTCGATGAATATGGCTTGGCGACGACCAAATTGGCCGTCCTGGCGCGCGTCCATCGAGCACTCCACGCACATGCCGAAGTCTTGCTCGAAGGAGAGCGCCAGGAGCCGACCGTCATTCGCGCGGGCGACAAGGAACCGCAGGTCCTGGTCGAGCGATGGGTGGCCGGACCGCGCGCTCTCGCCTTTCTCATCAACGGTGGCAAGGACAACGAGTCGGTGGAGTATAGGGGCGGCCGCTATGAGTTGCCGCGGCAGTCGGTGATTCTGTTGGCCGAGAATTCAGGCCGCGTCGAGGCGGCCTGCCATTCATGGCGCGACGAAACCATCGCTCTCATTGAGCGAAAGATGGAGCTGCGCCAGGACATTCTCGATTGGCAAATGATCGAAGAATCCCTGCCCTTCGATTCGTCGAATCAACCCCATTCGCTGCGCCCATCGGCAGTCGTCGAGCGACCGGTCAGCCAGATCGTCCTGACACACGACAACACTGACTATTGCTGGTATTGCTGCGAGTTTGATTCCGCGGAACCAGGCGAGGCAGAGTTGCAGATTCGTGGCGGCGGCGATCTGCTGTACGTTTTTGTCAATGGACAGTTCGTAGCGGCCAGTCCTTTGCCCTTGCGCGAGCGCCGCGGCCCGCTCGACGGGTCGGGTTATCATCATCGCTTCGGCGTTCCCGTCGCCCAGGGCAGGAACCGTCTGGCAATCCTTGCCGTCGCGCTCGGCCTGATCAAGGGCGACTGGATGATTGACGATTCAATGGAAAAGGAACGCAAGGGAATCTGGGGCAATGTGCTGCTCGACGGCCGGCCGCTGGCGGGTCCCTGGAAGATGATCGCCGGCTTGCTCGGCGAGCAACTACGGCTGTGGGAGCCAGGACCAACAACGATGGCACCGTGGGAACCGATCCGATTGACTGAGAACCCCTTGCGCTGGTATCGCGCGCGGTTCAGCCTTTCGGACGACGAGACGGGCGACCCAGCCCCCTGGGCTTTTGACGCCGAGGGACTCAACAAGGGCCGTCTGTGGATCAACGGCCATTGCCTGGGACGTTACTGGCTGATCATCGGGCGCGACGAGGTGACCGATCATCTGAACAATCCGTTGATCCAGGTGGCGCCGTCGGGCGAGCCGATACAGCGTTACTATCACATTCCGCGGGAATGGCTGGCGCCCGTCAACGATCTCGTAATTTTTGAAGAGCAAGGCGCTCTGCCCAGCGAAGTTCATCTCATCCGACGGCGCTAGATAGGCATTGAACGGTTGCCCTGCGTTTAGATAAACTCATTGTCTGTGATGAAGTAAGACTCAACCGTGTGGCTGCGCAATGATTGAGGCGTCCTCTGGGAAGCCAATTCACTACTGCTACCAATGCGGCAAGCGGCTCCGCATGTCCCTGGAGGCGTGCTGGTGTTGCGGTGTGCCCGTTCAGCGGCAAATTCGCCCGCCGCGCCGATGCCCCTTTTGTGCAGAACCCATCCGGCCCGAAACCATCAAATGTCCTCATTGCGGGGAGTTCCTGGATGGCCGCGCGCACGTGGACACACGACCCGTCCGCCAGATGATCGTGATTGACAAAGATCTTCTCCACGCGATGAGCGACCTTCGGCTGTCTCCGGGTCTTCCGGTCCCCGATTCCGCCAGGCCTCTGTTGAAGGAGCAAACCATTCGTGCGATCGAGGAGAACAAGCCCGATCAAATCCAGGAGCCTGGCGTGCATTTGTTGCCGGTCCCCTGGTCCGCTCCCACGCCGCCGTCGGTTCCCATGCTGATTGAGCACAAACCTGAGGGAACAGGCTCGTCGGAGATCGTGCTGGTTCCGACCCAGCAACCACTCGCTCCCCTTCCTCCCGCCTCTGGCGTCCCCGTGCGTTACGTTCCCCCACCCGCTGCACCTCCAGCTGCTCCCGAGGAACCGGAAGCGACTGTTGATGCGGAGGTGTCGGACCTCTATCGGATTTGTGACATCTGCAAGACGGAAATCCTGGCCACGGATAAGTTCTGTTTCTATTGCGGAGCACAGTATCGCCCCAGCACGGCGGATGAGCGCCGAGAGGCCCTGGAACGCCGACGCCGATTTTACCGGACCGTAAGGTTGCTCGTTCTCCTGTTTTTCGTCGCGTTTGGTTCTCTGGGCGTGTATCTATATGTCAAAGGTTCTTTGTCCCGAGAAGACCTCAAGAGTATCGAACAGATCTTCCGCGGTGCGGTTAAAGAGAAGTTTCCAAAAAGTATCGAGGAACTCAAGACCATCAATCCCAAAGCCATCTGGGCGGCTGAGAAGTGTCGTGAGAATCTCCACCTCATCCAGTCCGCCAAACGGGCGGCAGCCGAAAAGATGGGCGAGAAAGCCGCGACGATTTCCCTCGAGGACGTCCTGCGGGAACTGAAAACGGACAAACTACCTGTCTGCCCTACCAGCGGGACCTACTCGATCAATTCGCTCAGCCAGATGCCTACCTGTTCGATCGGCGACAATGGAACGACCTCGACGCTGGATGACCACATCCTCTCTGACAAGTAATCATGCGAATGGAAATCCTGAGCGGCTCTGATTCTATAATCCTCCGATCTCCACGCTTCCCGTGCACTCGGCGGTGATCCTCTCTTGAGAGACTCCTCACGATTTGCGCTTCACAACTTCACCGGGATACCTCGTCCAGCCAGATATTCCTTCATTTGACGAATCGTATATTTCCCGTAATGCGCAATGGACGCAACGAGAACGGCGTCGGCGTGGCCTTCGGCGATGGCTTCGTAGAGATGTTCGAGAGTTCCCGCGCCGCCGGAGGCAGTGACCGGCACTCGGACCGCATCGGCAATGGCTCGCGTCATGGGAATGTCGTAGCCCGCCTGAGTTCCGTCGGCATTCATGCTTGTCGGCAGAATATGCCCGGCGCCCAAATCTTCGACTTTCTTCGCCCACTCGACCGCGTCCATTCCAGTCGGTTTCGTGCCGCCCGCGATCATGACTTCGAAACCCGAAGGCACCTCGGCGGAACTTCGCGTATCAATCGCGACAACGATTCGCTCGCTGCCGAATCTGTCGGCTGCCTCCTTGACAAGCTCCGGCCTGCGGACTGCCGCTGTGTTGATGGAGGCTTTCGACACACCGAGTTCGAAAAGCGTTTCCATGTCGTCGAGGTTTCGGATGCCGCCGCCAATGGTCAGCGGTATGGAGATACGTTCGATCGTTCTTTTCACGGCATCGAGAAGCGTTGCCCTGCCCTCGAGCGTTGCCGTGATGTCGAGCAACACCAACTCGTCGGCACCCGCCGCGCTATAGGCAGCGCCCGCTTCCGCCGGATCGCCCAGGTCCTTCAGATTTACAAAGTTGATCCCTTTGACCAGCCGTCCATTCTTCGTGTCCAAGCACGGGATGATTCTTCGATAGTCCATCGAGGAGGCCTCCAGTTTCGTCGTCTCTATGCGGCAGTTGAACAATCACGGTGCCAACAGGCAATAGAATTGGTCTATGATTCGTTGTCCTGTGGTTGTTTCTTCAGACCACAAATATGGTGAGACGCGACACTGACGACGACGTTGCGACCGGGATCAAGAGCGTGCCGCATCGCATCGCGCGGGTGAACCAGCGCGACCCACCGGGTTGTCTCGCAGCGAATCGTCACGCGCAGCCCGCCGCCGTGCTTTGTCCGTGTTTCGACAGTTCCTTTCAGACGGAAAGACTGGGCAGGTGTGGCGGAGGCGGCCTCCTCGTCCGGCCAAAGTTCGACGTGCTCAGGACGAATGGCTATGTGGGTTACGTCGTCGGCAATGAGCCCCGGCGAAAGCAGTTTTCGATTCAGAATTTGCGCTTCGTCCTGTGGGCCGCCGGCGCACGAACCCGATAGGAGAAAGAGATTTTCGGCGCCGGTGAATCGCGCAACAAAACACGTTGCGGGTCGCTCGAAAACCTCGTCCACCTGGCCGACCTGTTCGATTCGCCCGTCGCGCAAAACCGCGATGCGTTCGCCCAACGCTCGCGCCTCGACGTGGTCGTGCGTGATGTGAAAGATCGTCGTGCCGAGTTCGCGATGAATTCGCACCAGCTCGTCGGACAAGCGCTCCTGTGTCGCTGGATCGAGGCCGCGCAGAGGTTCGTCGAGAAGCAGAACACGCGGTTCGAGCGCGAGAGCACGGGCAAGCATCGCACGCTGAATTTCGCCCCCGCTCAGGTCGCCAGGCCATCGGTCGAGCAGCCGGCCCAAATCGAGCAGTTCGATCAAACGGGCCATGCGCTGATCGAACATCGCTGGCTGGAAGCCCGCGCTACCGATCACGGGCAGGATGCCCGTGTCACGACAATAACGCCGACCGAATCGGATGTTGCCGGCGACCGTGAGGTGGGGAAACAGTGTGTTTGATTGCGAGACCCAGCCGACGGCGCGGCGTTCGGGCGGCAGGTCGGTCACATCGCCTTCGTCGGACCAAATCCGACCGCTGTCGGGGCGCACAATTCCAGCCAGGCACAACAGTAGGACCGTCTTGCCTGCGCCGCTGGGACCGAGGACGACGAAATAGTCGCCATCGCGAATTTCGAGGTGCTCGATCGCGAGCGCGAAGTTGGGCCAGACTTTACGCAGCCGCTCAACGCGAATCATCGTGGCTTGTCTCGCACGTGGCGCAGATTGTCGTATTGTCAATCTGCACAGATGGCAGGTTGCCAACCTGCCCCATCTTATTTGCTCTCGGACTTTCCCGGACGAAATGGACGCGTTGCCAATGATCGTCCGGCGTGCAGTCCCAGGAAAATGAACAGGCACGTTAGAACGAGCAGGACCGCAATCGGACGCGCCTGGTCTATCCCCAACTGACTGGCCCTGTTGGCAATCAGAATGGGCGCCGTCATCGGATAGTAGGCGAACAGTTCGACCGAACCGACCTCGCTAATGGCCCGCGACCAGGCCAGAATCAGCCCGATCAGAATGGCGCGCGAGGCCAGCGGAAGCGCCACCCGCCCGAATGCGCCCAATGGCGTTGCTCCAAGCGTTCGCGCCGTCATTTCGTAGCCGTTTCCCATCGCCTCGAAGACCTGATAGACTGTCTTGATCAGAAATGGTGCGCTGACAAAAACCTGGACGGCGACGATGCCCCAGAATGTTCCCGAAAGTCCAAGTGACTGACCCCACAATGCTTTCTCGCCAAAAAGCAGCAGATAGGCAACGCCGACCGCCGAATGGGGAATCAGAATGGGCAAGTCTATCAACGTCTCCACCAAGGCCTTGCCGCGAAATTGCGAGCGGGCCAGCGCATAGGCGAAGGGAACGCCAAAGAGAAGGGTCACCGACGCCGCGGCGGTAGCGCTGAGAAGGCTTGTCGCAATCGCGCGGCGCACATCACTTCGGTGGAAAACCTCGAAAAGAGTTTGGGGACTGTCGGTTGTCGCCAGACACAAAACGGGAAAAAGAAACAGCCCGAATGCCAGCGCGCCGAAAGCCATGCACGCGACAACGAACCAATCCTGTCGCGATCGCCGGATTTGATAGAGCACGATTGCGACCGCGGCTAGAAAAGCAAACATCTGAAGCGCGAACACCTGGCCCACCAGTGTCGTTGCGATGAAAATCCACAACAGCGCCCGACCCAATGGCAAACGATACAGGCTGATGTGAAGAATTGCGTACAGGAAGAAGCGCGGCTGCCATTGGCGGTTGTAAATGAAGCATAAGACGACAAGCGCTGCGTACCCTAGAACGTAGCCGAGCATATAAAGAACGACGGGGCGTTGCGCTTGTCGCCGCCAGTGAGCGAGAAGTGCGCCGAACAAAACAAAGTAGCAATTGACCACGCAGAAGGCCAGGTTAACGAATGGCTCGACATAGCGCGAAACCAAGAGAACGTGGGCCAGAATCACCAAGCCAATCCACGCAGCGACATCACTTTGTCGAATCTTCATCCCACGCCTTGACCAACGGTTGAAGGGATTTCGGCACGGCATCGAAACGGCACGCTCGGGGCGGCCGCACCAACGAGAAGCCCAAATCTTCGAGCACGTTTTGCCCTTCCTGGTCGAGGATCATTTTCACAAATCGTTCGGCCACGTCCGGCTGGCGCGCCGACGGCGGAATCGTTAAACCATAGAGAATCGGGCTGCCACGCACAACGATCGTCTCGGGTGACGGGCCACGGCTCGATTTGACGATCGTGGCCGTGGCTCGTGCATACTCAGCTGTGCGACCGGGATCGGAGAGGTTGACCGAAGCCGGCAACCGAAGATACTTCAGGTTGTGCTCATGGGCGACATTTCGGAACAGAAAGACATAGTCAACCTGAAGACCAAGCAGGGCGGCGAGACTCTTGATGTCGGGTCGCACGAGCGAAGGCGGGATGCGCGCGCGAAGTTGGGCCGTGATACTTCGCTGTGTGTCGGTTGTCGGCACGCCCGCCTCGAGATCGGACAGCATCCAGACCTGGAGTGTCTGATAACCGATGGGAGCGAGATCCTCGTCGGCGCGGGCGACGCGAACGTCGCGACGGAGCAGAATCTTGCGCCAATTGTCCGCCGTCAGCTCGCTCGCGTAACGGCTCTGCTCCGAGTGGGCGAGAACGACTTCGTTGCCTGCAAACAGAATCTGCCATCGCGCGTGGTTTGGCACCAGCAGCCAGTCTATGACATGATAGTCGGCGACGAGAATGACATCCGCGGTGCGACCCAGTTCGCTGATCTTTCGGGCGGCGTCCTGACTGCCGCTGCCCTCGGCCCGAACCTCGATGCCCTCGCGGGTGAGAAACATCTCGGACCACCGCTCGACAGCCCCTTCGAGGCTGGTCGCATAGAAAACCGTCAGTGCTTCTTTGTCGGCGTGCCCGCAACAAAGTAGCATCGGCAACAGGCAACAACCCAAGCCGAAGCGGATATACTGAATCGCCATGGTGTTTTGTTTCGCTTCCGTTGCTACAATCGTGGCTTTGTTGCCAGAACGCCTATCGAGCTCTTGATTTTTTTGCCGTCTGCCAAATCCAGGAGATGGATCCATGCTCGCCGGAATCGCGGCAGATAGACTCGACTGTGATGGTGGCGCACGCCGCGCCAGCCAAATGTATATTCCATTCGCTTGACCTCGAAGCCGGCCTTTTCGAGCAAAGCCTTGAGGGCGGCTTGATCGTATCCGGGTCGGACATGATCAGGGTCATCGAAAACACTCACGCCGCGAGCCGGAACATGGAGAAAGACATTTCCACCGGGCGTGAGCTTGTCCTTCATCTGTAGCAATGCCGCGCGATCGTCCGCGATGTGTTCGAGCACGTCCACGGCGAATACGAAATTGAACACGTCCGGCTCATCATATTCCTCGATGCTGGATTGGATTACCGTCACGTTTTTCAGATCGGCCTTTGCGATTCGCTCCGCTATTTTCTCCAGTCGCTTCCTGTCTTTCTCGCAAACGACAAATTCCTTATCGCGGAAACGGCCAGCGAGAAAACAAATAGTCTGGCCATCGCCGCCGCCGACCTCAAGAACGCGTTCCGCCGATTGAACATACGGCCAAATCCACTCGATCGTAATCATTCGCCTTAGTCGCTGGCAAAACGAGAAATGCCGGCCATAGCGGACTGCATAGATCAAAAGTCGAATCGGGTTAACCACAGGAGCCTCTTGCCCATGATCTTCTCACGGGCACAGATGCCCGTGCCACAATTTCTGCAAATTCTTCATTGCAGCCTATGTGCTCTACGACAGGCTTCTCGCACGGCCATCGTGTGGCGCTGTTCGCGAGTCGCTCTCCTCGTTGTTACGACACCCGAGTCCTGGGCGAAATCAGAAACGTGAATAAACGCTCTGAGAGACCGTGTCAAGGTAACGAAGGCTCTTTGTGCCGAGTTACATGGAGTTCTGGGAGACGCAGAACTTGTACGGGGGCATCGTGCTGCGCCCCTACCATCGGCGCTTCAAAGATGGACCCGTTCCACGAATTCGGGGAACAGACCCGCCGAAAGCCGTTTCGGCTCTTTGCGCTTGCTCGGTCGGGCGCGGGCAAGTAATACAGGCATCGGGAGAAGAGTGACTGTGAGAGAGGCTTGCGGAAAGTTTCTTTGGCAGATTGGTTTGGTCGGCCTGCTAGGGGTTGCGGTGGCGTGCGGCGGGCCAGCCGAAAAGGCGCGTTTGCTCATTGGCGGACCGGGCGATCAGCGCTCGCCTGCCTGGATGCCCGATGGGAAGCGGATTGTTTGCAGCTCGGCTGCGGTCGGCTTCCCCGCCGATCTGTATCTGTTCGATCTGGCAAGCGGCACGAGTCGCTCCCTGACACATGATCCTTGGGGTGACAACAATCCCGCGGTTTCGCCGAACGGACGATGGATTGTCTTCCACTCCGATCGCGCAGGCCAAAGCGATCTCTACTATCTCGATCTCACGACGTCGGAGGTTGTACGGGCGACGACCAATCCGACCAACGACAGTTTCGGAGCCTGGTCGCCCGATAGCCAGCGGATTGTTTTCCACTCTGAAGGGGCCGGCGACCCCGACCTTTGGGTGATGGATCGCGACGGAACGAACAAAATCCCGCTGGTGATGCGCCCGGGCGTGGAGACGACCCCCGCCTGGTCGCCCGATGGCCGAACGATCGCTTTTTCGAGCGACGCGGGCGGGAGTCCCGATATTTGGCTGGTCTATCTTGACGATCGTCGCCTGGTTTGCCTGACCGATTCGAGCGAGGCCGAATGGAAACCTGCCTGGTCGCCCGACGGTCGCCGCATTGTCTCTTGTCGTGGCCCCTTGAAAGAGGGACATTCGAACCTCTGGATCATGAATGCCGACGGCACCGGGCAACGGCCATTGACGCAACGAGGCCAATGGGACGACTTCGATCCCGCCTGGTCGCCCGATGGTCGCACAATCGCCTTCGAATCGAACCGAAACGGCGATTTCGATATTTGGACCATCAACGTCAAATGATGAAGGATGAAGGATGAACAACGGGGAACGAGGGGTCTCAAACATAGAAACGATCAAGTCCAGGGAACGTGGATTGACAAGCGGGTCAATGTTTCCCCCACTTTCAATTCCTTTCTTCCCCATTCATCTTTCATCCCTCCACCTTCATCCTTTGTCATCGGGTTGTAGGTGATCGTGGAACCTGTTCTGATCACTGATGGATATTGGCGAAAGACGCTGGCGGCGGTGCGATCGCTGGGGCGTCGCGGAATTCCGGTTGTTGTCGGCGAGCGAACATGGCTGGCGCCGGCCCTGTGGTCGCGCTATGCCGCCCGGCGCTACCGCTATCCGTCGGTGCGCTTCGAGACAGAAAAATTCCTGGCCCGACTTGTGGGGATCATCGAACGCGAGCACATTCGAATTGTCTTGCCGATGGAGGAAGAGACACTCCTGACGATTCTGCGCCACCGCGATGGGTTCGGCGGGGGCGTTGTGATCCCCTTTGCCGAACCGGAGAACATCGAACGGATTCGCGACAAAGCTCAACTTTTCCGTCTGGCCGAATCGCTTGGCATCCCCATGCCCAAAACCTGGTATCCCGAATCGAACGAAGAAATCGCTCCGATTGGCCGCGAGGCAAACTTCCCGTTGATCGTCAAGCCGCGCATAAGTACGGGCGCCGTCGGGCTGCGGCACGTCAACGACGCGGCGGCGCTGGCGTCGGCCTGGGCCGAAATCCACGCGCGCTTTCCCCGCCCGATCATTCAGGAATGGATTCCCGAGGGGGGTGGCGCCTATGGAGCGTCCGTTCTGGTCGGTCCTCAGGGCGAACGTCTGGCCTCGTTTGTCCATCGCCGGCTGCGCGAGTATCCGGTTTCGGGTGGAGCGAGCACGCTGCGCGTCAGCGTTCGCGATCCCCAATTGGTCGCTATCACGTTTCGCATTCTGGAGGCCGTCGGTTGGTTCGGCGTGGCCATGGCCGAGTTTCGCTACGATCCACGCGACGGTCTTCCCAAGTTGATCGAGCTCAATCCGCGTTTTTGGGGATCGCTCAATCTGGCGATCCAGGCGGGCGTTGACTTTCCCTATCTTCTCTATCGCCTGGCTCTGGGCCAGCCAGTCGAGCCGATCCACGACTATCGCGAGGGGGTTGTCGGGCGGTGGCTTCTTCAGGGCGATCTGTTGCACTACCTGACCAACCCCAATCGCCGCCAGATGGAGCCGAGTTTCTGGAAATTCCGCGGCCCCGACTGGCACTACGACATTTGCTCGTGGGACGACCCGCTGCCTACCGTGGTAAAAATCCTCTCGCTTGCCTTGCTGCTCTCTGATAGAGAAATCCGGAGTTTCCTGAGGCGATAGCCTCGTAGTTCTAAAGAAAAGTGGCATGGGCATCTTGCCCGGGATCGTTCACGGGCGAGATAGCCGTGCCACTTCGGATTCTCACAAGAGTATGGCCAAACTGTCCGATTTGCCAAACGTCATTTCCTTCGATGTCGAGGAATGGTTTCACATCCGGCGAACGGAGGACCATCTGCCGATCGAGAGTTGGGCCGAATTGCCTTCGCGCCTGCCGGTTTGTCTTGGCCGGATTCTCGATCTATTGGCTCAGACCGGCAATCGGGCGACCTTTTTCTGGCTGGGCTGGTGCGCCGAGCGCCTCCCCGAATGGGTAGGACGACTTGCCAAAGCGGGCCATGAAATCGCTTGTCACGGTTACGGCCACCGCGCCCTTGATCGGTTGAGACCCGATGAATTCCGAGTCGAGATTCGCCGCACACGCGCTTTGCTCCAGGACCTCTCGGGCCAACCGGTTCGCGGCTTCCGAGCCCCCTCGCTCAGCCTGGGGCCAACAACGGCGTGGGCCCTGGAGGTGTTGGCCGAGGAAGGGTTTGCCTATGATTCCAGCCTCCTGGTGACGTCGCTTCGTTTCAATCCCCCGCAGTCACCGGGCGCTGGCGCCGAGGAATTGCCGCCTGTCTCGGCCGACTTGATGCGCCGTCTGCAAGAGAGTCGGCCCTGGCCCTGGCAAACACGCGCGGGTCCGATCATCGAATTGCCGCTTTCGGTGCGCCGCTGGGGGCCGCTCAACCTGCCTTTTGCCGGCGGGCTTTTCTTTCGGGTTGCACCCTATTGGGCGGTTGCGGCGACGGTCCGCCAGTTCAACGCCCAGGCAGTGGCGGCGGTCTTCTACGCCCATCCGTGGGAGTTCGACCTCGAAGGACCTGCGCCCCCCGCACCCGCCATCGAGCGCTTTTCCCACCGTTTCCGTCTGGCAGGAGGCCGGCGCAAGTATGTCCGTCTCCTTCAGGAGTTCGACTTTGTCCCTGCCGGCGAAGCGCTCAATTGCCTCTTGATCGGCGGCGATGAGAAGGAGTAGGTTTTATTCCGCAATACATTCGCCTCGAAAAGGACAAGAGGAGGTGGCAACAGAAATGTCCAAATGGACAAGGGAAAAGGCGCTCGAAGAGATGGCTCGAACGGGAATCGTTGCGGTTGTCCGGGCACCCGAATCGAGTCGGCTTGTGAAGGTTGCACAGGCTCTCTGCGAGGGCGGTGTAAACTGCATTGAGATCACCATGACGACGCCCAACGCGCTCGAGGTCATCCACGCGGCGGTCTGCGAGATGGGTGACCGCGCCTGCATCGGCGTGGGGACGGTGCTCGATCCCGAAACCGCGCGGGCGGCTATTCTGGCAGGGGCCGAATATGTCGTTGCACCCACGCTGAACGAAGAGGTCATCCACGTGGCCCATCGCTACAGCAAGCCGGTCGTTCCCGGAGCATTCACACCGACCGAAATCCTGCGCGCCTGGGAGGCTGGGGCCGATGTGGTCAAGGTCTTCCCGGCATCGGTCGGCGGACCGTCCTATTTTCGTGCAATCAAAGGTCCGCTTCCGCACATTAAATTGTCACCAACAGGCGGAGTAAATCTCAACACGGCAGCCGAGTTCATCCGCGCGGGGGCCGAATTCCTGGGCGTTGGCAGCGAGCTGGTCACAAAAGAAGATGTTGCAAAGGGCAATTTCGAGGCGTTGCGCGACCGCGCCGCCCAGTATATCCAAATTGTCCAGGAAGCAAGACGGACATAGCGGGGGAGGGAGAAAAATACTTGACTTGGGCCGAGGCGTTGCTTATGTACCTACCGCTCGGTAGATTTTGTGGATGATGCCTAACTTTAAGACATGGTACAGGATAAGGCGGGTCATATCAATAATCCGTATCAGAGACGTTCGTAAGAGGGTTGGTGTGTTTGGTCTCAGGAGACCGACCAAAATGGGTTTTTCCAGAGACTCTCATGGCATGTTCGGAGTGCAGCCTTCGGCTGCATTTTGTTGGACCACCGACAGGCTGAAGTCTGTCCTCCAAACAAGTATCCGCCAGAATAATGTTGACAATGCACCAGGCACTACGGTCTGGACTGGAAATTGCAGTAGGAGGCTTTCGTGAAGAAGATCATCGTCATTGTGATTCTTGCTGCCACGATTGCTTGTGGCGTCTATTACTGGCGACACAACCGGAATAATTCCGGGACAAGGGCACCCAAGTTGACCATGTCAAAGGTCGAGCGCGGCTCGATCACCATTGATGTGACAACCACGGGTCGGGTTATCGCGAACCTCGATGTGGACATCAAGTGCAAGGCCAGCGGCCAGATAGTTGGTCTTCCCTACGACGTAAGCGATCCCGTCACATCGGGGAGTCTGCTGGTCGAACTGGATCCCGTGGATGAGCTACGCAATCTCAAGAAGTCCGAGGTCGCTCTGGAGTCGTCGAGGGCCAGACTTGCCCAATCCAAGCAGAGTTTTGTGATCGCGCAACAGACTTTGGATACCGATAGGGAAAAGGCCGAAGCGGCGCTGAAGTCGGCCGAACGTCGAGCTACCGATGCTCGGGACAAAGCCACCCGCATGAGGCAATTGCTCGAGAAGAAGCTGACCAGCCAGGAGGAATACGACACAGCCGAGACGGCCGCCGTCCAAGCCGGGACGGAACTGAAGAACGCCCAGGTGAGAATCAAAGAGCTCGACACCCAGAAAGAGATGCTGGAACTCAAGCGCCAGGATGTGATTTTGGCGGAAGCCGACGTGCGCTCGGACGAGATCACTACTTCCATCTCCCAACAACGGCTCAAGGAGACCCGGGTTTTCGCGCCGATCAACGCGGTCGTGGCCGCCCGCAATGTTCAGATCGGACAGATCATTGCCTCGGGCGTCAGTAACGTCGGTGGCGGGACAACGCTTATGACCCTCTCCGACCTGGAGCACATATTCGTTCTCGCGTCGGTGGACGAAAGCGACATCGGCAAAGTGGCCGTTGGCCAGTCCGCGATCATCACCGCCGACGCCTACTCCGGCATGACTTTTCCGGGCAAGATCATTCGGATTGCGACACGGGGAGCGACCGTCTCCAACGTCGTGACATTTGAGGTGAAGATCGAGGTCCTCAGCGAAAATAAATCTCTCCTGAGGCCGGAAATGACCGCCAATGTGGAGATCATTGCTGCGGAAAAGAAGGACGTCCTGGTGATTCCCTCGGAGGCGGTTTCGCGCCGGCGTGGACAGCCGACCGTCCTTGTCATGAACGACGACGGCACAAGCGCTACGCGTCCCGTCGAGCTTGGGGTCAACGATGGCTTCCGCGTGGAAGTTGCCAGCGGCTTGTCGGAAGGCGAGACCGTGGTGTCGCGCAGGGGCGAGGGCGAAAGCCGCTGGCGCGGCGGCGACCGGGGGGGCATGTCCAGTGGCCGAATGATGATGATGGGCGGCGGCATGGGAGGCCCTCCCAGGGGAGGCCCTCCGCGGCGATAAGGGATGAAGGCGGAACGAAAACGATAATCAATGATGATCATTCAGGCAGAAGCTCTAGTCAAAACGTATAGATTGGGAGGAACTGTCATCCGAGCTCTGGACGGCGTCAGTCTGGAGATCGGGGAGGGCGAGATGGTCGCCGTCAGCGGTGCCTCGGGCAGCGGCAAGTCAACGCTCATGAACATCCTTGGCTGTCTGGATCGGCCCGATTCGGGCAAGTATCTGTTGGCCGGAGAGGACACGTCGAGGCTACAAAAGGATCGTCTGGCGGCCATTCGGAATCGCCGCATCGGCTTTGTCTTCCAGACCTTCAATCTTCTGCCCCGCATGAACGCTCTCGAGAACGTCGAGTTGCCCCTCCTCTATGCCGGCGAGCACGAGGCAAAAGATCACGCCGAGGCGGCCTTGCGGACCGTCGGCCTCCTGGACCGAATGCGCCACGAGCCCAACCAACTTTCCGGCGGAGAGCGCCAGCGTGTGGCCATTGCCCGCGCTATTGTCACCAACCCGGCCATTCTTCTGGCAGACGAGCCGACGGGCAACCTCGACAGCAAGAGTGGCGAGGAGATCATGGCCATCTTTGGAGAGCTCAACGCGCAGGGACGTACGATCATCATCGTGACTCACGAGCCCGAGGTGGCCCGATACTCCAAGAGACTGATCCACGTGAAGGACGGCCGGATCGTGGATGGGAAGTGAGGCCCAGCGATGCTCATTTGGACCATCATTAAAGTCGCTCTGAAAAGCCTGTTTGCCAACAAACTTCGATCCATTCTGGCGATGCTGGGAATTATCATTGGCGTAGGAGCCGTGATCGCCATGTTGGCCATGGGAGCGGGCGCTAAGAAACAGGTGCTGGACCGAATCTATGCGATGGGAACCGACCTTCTGGTCGTGCGGCCTGGTCACTACGGGTCGCATGGAGTCATGTCGGGCACCCACGCGAACCTCACTCTCGAGGACGCCGAAGCGATTCTGGCCAAAGTGCCAACGATTCTTCAAGTCGCTCCTGTTGTCGAAAGGGATGCGCAAGTCAAGTACTTCAACAAGAATAGCAGGGTCGAGGTGATTGGCACGGGCGTCACCTATTTCCCCATTCGCAACTTTGAGGTCGAGCGGGGCCGAGCTTTTACCGAGGGCGAAGTGGACCGAATGGCGAGGGTGGCTGTCGTTGGGAGTGCGACGGTCCAAAATCTCTTCGAGAGGGACGACCCCCTTGGCGCCACCATCAAGATCAACGGCATCAATTTTCACGTTGTAGGCATCCAGAAAACCAAGGGGGACCAGGGCTGGTACAATCCCGACGACCAGGTGCTTGTCCCTTACACGACCGCCATGAAGCAACTGTTCGGCCTGGACTATCTGCGCGAAATAGACGTTCAGGGGGTCAAGGGCTGCAATCTCAGCGCGGTGGCGGAAGCCACATCCACTGTGCTGCGAACGCGCCATCGCCTTTTTTCAGGAACTCCCGACGACTTCTACATCCGCAATCAGGCCGAGATGGTCGAGATGGCTTCCAGCGTCACCCGGACGTTCACGATTCTTCTCGGGGGGATTGCCAGTATTTCCTTGCTCGTTGGCGGCATTGGCATTATGAACATCATGCTCGTTACCGTGACCGAAAGGACGCGGGAGATCGGCGTGCGCAAGGCGATCGGAGCCAGGGACCGCGACATTCTCCGTCAGTTTCTGCTCGAGGCTCTTCTCATGAGCGGAATCGGGGGACTGATCGGTGTGGCCGCCGGCGTTGGAGCGGCGCGAGTAATCTCCAACATGACCAATTTCGCCACGGCGGTTGAGCTGCCAAACGTTCTGATGGCCCTTTCTTTTGCGGCCGCCGTGGGAATCTTCTTCGGCTATTATCCGGCGCGGCGCGCGGCCAAGCTCGATCCCATCGAGGCGCTACGGTATGAATGAAACAAAAACTTCTTGGTGGCACGGGCATCTTGCCCGTGAGCGATCATGGGCAGGATGCCCATCCTACTCGCGGCGTAAGTCCCCTGTTCCATTCGCTTCGCTCTTAATCATTGCTCTGTGTCTTCCATTGGCATGGGGAGCATCGTCTGATGGCCGCGCCAATAAAGACTATATCGGCCCCACCACGGCGGGCGTATCTCTCGCCATTCCCACCAGCGGGCCTCTCTCCGTGAGCGTCGAAAAAGCCATCTTGCAAACATTAGAGAACAACCAGGAACTGCGCGTCGAGCGATTGGCGCCGCGCCTCCGCCGCACGGCGGAGGACATGGAGCGCGCGGCCTTTGATCCGACATTGACGGGAGCGGTCTCCTACTCGCGCGACCGCACGGAGCGAGAGTCAAAAGCCACCGACAAGACGGTCGAAACGACGACCAAGCGCACCAATGCCAGCCTGGGAATCTCGGAGTTCCTTCCCACCGGCACCAATATTGATATTGGCCTTTCTGCCAACCGAACCTGGGCGACCGACGCCGGGGATCAGAACACGGCGGGGGCCGACATCACAATCACGCAGGCGCTTCTGCGGGGAGGCGGTTTGGACGCCCTGAATGTCAACCTCGCCAGTTTGCGCCAGGCCCGGCTCGATACGCGCAGTTCAGAATATGAGCTGCGAGGGTTTGCGGAATCGCTCGTGGCGCGTGTCGAGGAAACCTATTGGGACTATGCTCTGGCCCAGCGACAAATCAAAATTTTCACCGACTCGCTGAATCTTGCCCAACAGCAATTGCGCGAGGCAGAAGAACGAATTGCCGTAGGCAAACTAGCCGACATTGAACGTGCCGCCGCGCAGGCCGAGGTCGCCTTGCGCGAGGAGGCGTTGATCAATGCCCGCAGCACCCTGGCAACCACTCGCTTGCAGTTGTTGCGATTGCTCAATCCTCCGGGAGAGACCCTTTGGAACCGCGAGGTTGTCCTTGAAAATCAGCCCGCTACTACCTCCGACACACTGGCGGATGTCGAGTCCCACCTCCAGGTCGGTTTTCGGATGAGGCCCGACCTGAACCAGGCACGGTTGGGAATCCAGCGAGGCGATCTGGACATCGTCAAAACCCGCAATGGTCTTTTGCCGAGATTGGACTTTTTCATTACTCTCGGAAGAACAGGATACGCGGATTCGTTCGGCGGCTCGGTACGTGGCGCGGATGGACACGGCTACGACGGCACCGTGGGCTTGAATTTTGAGTATCCGATCCTGAACCGGGCGGCGCGTGCCCGCTACGAGCGATCAAGATTCAGTCTCGATCAGCTCCAGGAATCCCTGCAAAATATGGAACAGCTTGTCCAGGTGGACATCCGCACCGCCCATATCGAAGTCAACCGCCTCAAGGAGCAGATCACGGCGACCGCGGCAACGCGAAAACTTCAGGAAGAAAGTGTGCGGTCGGAAACCGAGAAATTTCGCGTCGGCAAGTCAACCACGTTGCTTGTCGCTCGGGCGCAACGCGATCTGCTGTCCAGTCAGATAGACGAGATCAAGGCCATCGTCAGTCACCTCAAGGCGCTGGTGGATCTCTACAGGCTTGAAGGTTCCCTGCTCGAACGCTGGGGCCTTTCCGCCCCCGGCCGCCAGCCGGTCAGCGAGATGTCTCCCGCCAGACGGTAAGCCGCACGGGAAAGCAACGCGTAGTAGAACAAATTGTTCTTGACGTATGATACCGCCTGTGATACCAAAGGGCCAGATCCGATGGAAAAGAGGAGACTGCTTGAGAGAATTCGCCAAAGCCCAAGGACGGTTCGACCCGAGGAGTTGTGTCGTTTATTGAAACTCTTTGGATATCAGCGGCGAAAGAGAAAAGTGAGAGGGTCGCATTTGTACTATTACACCAAGCCTGGCCGAGATCCAATCATGTTTCCCTATCCGCACCCACACAAGGAAGTCAACACGGCCTGTGTGTGCCGGGTTGTCAAGGCGTTGGATCAGGAGATGCAGGAAGATGAAAATGACGAGAGGTAAAAAGAATCGGCTGAAAGAGTACCTCAAACTCAACTATCCCATTCGAATGGTCGAAGATCCGGGTCGGGGATGGTTTGTTGAAATCCCTGATCTCCCCGGATGCATGACCGTCGTTGACAAGTTCGAGGATGCCTGCAAGGCAATCGAACTGGTAAAACAAGGGTGGATGGAGATCGTTTTGGAGGATGGTCGGGAAGTCCCCCTTCCCTCCACCGATAAGAAATACAGCGGCAAGTTTTCGCTTCGCATCCCGCCTTCGCTGCATGAGCGACTTGTCGAACAGGCCGACGCAGAAGGTGTAAGTTTGAATGCGTATTGCACCCATCTCTTATCGCTTGGCGCCGGCCGTCGTGAGGTCGGCCCTGTTAAGCCTAGCCTTTACAAGCCAGAACCCGTAAGGATGACGCGTGCCTCGGCCGTACACAGCGCTGCTAAGAGCCTATCCGAAAACTAGAACAGCCTTCCGACGTGGCACGGGCATCTTGCCCGTGAAAAGAGATTTTACCAATCATGGGCAGTCCGCCCGAGGCGGACATTCCACATGCTGAGCCAGTGCTTTCAGGTTTTCGGATAGGCTCTAAGTAGCCCCATGCCGCACGATTCTTTTCTCTTTGCCAAGCTTTCACGCCCTTTCTGTCCACGGCGAAAGATAAGCAAGAAAACCGTTGCAGGCGATTGCCTGCACAGCTATCGTTTGCGGCAAGCCAGACCGAGATCGAAGTTTGACGGAACGAGGCGAGTGCGATGATTCTGGGTGTGACAGGTTTTTTCTGTTCGGGCAAAGATTCGCTTGCCAGCTATTTAGGCAGCAAAGGATTTGTCCACATTTCGCTCTCCGACATGATCCGCGAGGAGATCCGCGCGCGCCAACAGGAGGTGACGCTCGAACGGCTCACCAAAGTCGGCAACGAACTGCGCCGTCGCTATGGGGCAGGGATTCTGGCTGTTCGAGCGTTGCGGTGTATGAACGAATACTCCCGCTATGTGGTCACCTCCATCCGCCATCCCGCCGAAGTGGAGACGCTTCGGTTGCGGCGTGATTTCGTCCTTCTGTTCGTGGATGCGCCGCAGCGAGTTCGCTACGACCGCTCGATTGCCCGCGCCCGCAAAGGCGACCATCTGCCGACTTTCGAGGAATTCATCGCAGCCGAAAAAGGCCAACTGTCCGGCAAAGACCCCGACGCCCAGCAACTGGCTCTCTGTCGCGACGAGGCCGATCTTGTTCTGCGCAACGACCGGACGCTCCAGGTCTTTCACAGCCGGATAGACAAGGCCTTGCGCGACATTCAGATCAATCGCCAGCCACCGCGGCCCGGTTGGGACGAATATTTCATGAACATCGCTCGCGTGGCGGCGTCGCGCTCCAACTGCCTGAGCCGCCATGTCGGCGCCGTTATCGTCAAAGACCGCCAGATCATCTCGACCGGTTACAACGGTACGCCCAAGGGAATAAAGAACTGCAACGAAGGAGGCTGCCCACGCTGCTGGGCAATGACGCCGTCGGGCACGCGTTTGGACGAATGCCTATGCGTCCACGCCGAAGAAAACGCGATCGTTCAGGCGGCGTGCAATGGAATCAGTATCCAGGGCGCAACGCTCTACACCACGTTTTGCCCCTGTTCCTACTGCGCCAAGTCCATTATCAATGCCGGAATCAAGCGCGTTGTCTATCGCGAGGCCTATGCGATGGATCGAACAACCCAAGGACTTTTTGCCGAAGCAGGCATCGAGGTTTCCTGTCTGGGCGGGTGAGGCTGCCTGTTCACATACCGAATTCTTTCACAGGAAAATGAGCCGGTAGCCTACATAAACGATCGCCGCATCCACGAACAAATGGGAAAGCCAGACTCCGACCAGGCTTTCCTGTCTTTGATAGAGCCAGCACCAAAGTCCCCCGCCAATTCCCACACCAGTGCCGAACAGGACGGCAATCCACGTCGGGAAGTAGCAACCCAATACAACGTAATGATGCCCGGCAAAAGCGAGGCTCGCAAGACCATAGGCCGCCGGGGGTCGCAACACTTCCGTCAGTCGTCCAAACACATACCAACGCCAGAAGTATTCTTCCAAAAGCGAGTGGCACAGCGCCATGAAAGCACTAAACCAAAAGTAAGCGCTTAGGCTTCGAATACCCAGACTTTCGATCTTGTCGCGGATGGCCTCATGATGAGGACGAACATAGTCGCCCAAGGGGGTCCACTCGTAGAAGGCGATTATCAATCCAGCGATCACGATCCCGGAGGATAGTCCTGCGGGAATTGCGCGAACATGTTTCGGTAAATCCGGCGATTTGAGGACGAGCCGCCGGCCTTCGATCGCCACTACTGCCAGGATTGGCCATATCAGCGTAAACGTCTTGGTCGCCACGTATATGATCCGGCCGATGGGCGTTCCCGTGAGGAGGACGAAATAAAACAACGCACCCATGGCCGGCACCACCATTGCGGGAACGACACCCATTAGGATTCGAGTGCGCATCGGCGTGGCCATGATGTGGAGATATCCCTGGTGTAGAAATCGAAAAACGTGCGAAAAGGAGTGCCGTCGCTCCATCTATTCAATTTCGTATATTTGGTTGACGCGAAGGGCGTGAAACGATCGGACCGTCTGTCAACCAATTTCGCGAATTTCAATAAGACAGATTTCGGATGGTCTCCTCAAATCGCCGCGCAATCTGTTCGGGATCGGTCTTGTGGTCCACATGGATTTGCTTGCCGAATGTGACACCGACGCGGCCAAATCGCTTCGGGATCCACCTGCCGTTACCGACAATCGTGAAAAGGCCATCCAGTTTCACGGGGACGATAGGGACCTGCATGGCCTGGGCCAACATTCCGATCCCGCTTTTGAAGCGATCCATGTCTCCGGTCGTCGTCAGCTTGCCTTCGGGGAAAAGGAGAATGTTCCAGCCCTGATCTACGAGTTCTCCCATATACTCGAAGCTCTTTTTCACATGCGTTCTCCGGGAGAAGGGAAAGGCGTTCATCAGGAATGTTGACCAGAAGCCGCGGAAACGTATGTCGAACTTCTGCCACCAAGAATACTCGGGCCGTATCTCGAACAAGATGTCAGCCGCTGCCGCCGCAGCGATTTTCCAAAGCCGCCAGGGCAATGCGCGGACTATGTAAAGGCTGTCATAATGGGTGATGTGATTAGCAATGAAGATCACCGGCGGCCGGACGGCTGCGAGGTTTTCTCGCCCCTTGACCGTCGTCACCGAAAACAGAGAAGGGACCCGAAAAATAAGGGCCTGGAAAAGAGCTCGAAGGACGCGAACCGGCCATCTCACGGTCCAGCGCGGAAACTCATAGGGAAGAGATTCTCGTTGTTGGACCGCGATGATCTCCTTCAGCTTGGAAACAGTGGTCTCGGCTGTCAACGCGCCCTCATCTACTTCGACATTGAATTCCTCTTCGAGTAAGGTGGCCAACTCGACCCGCGCAATCGAATCCATGCCGAGATCGGTGACGAGATTGGAGTCGGGCCTGATCTTCTGCACATCCACCTTGGCCAGGTCGGCGAGCAGGTCGTAGATGCGATCGCCGCTGCTCGGCCGGATCATGCCGGTGGCTGGCTTCCCTTCCTGAATCTCCTCCACGACAGGACCGCGCTTGATCTTGAGAGTATTTGTACGCGGAAAGTCATCGTGAGGCCAAAGTGTGTAACCCTGAATCTGTTGGTGAGGCTGCAAACTGTGGTTGGCGGACTCAATGATGGGCCGAACGCTCTCCATATCCCACTTCCTGCTCTTGTCCATCAATAGGACGGCATGAACCCGAATGTCGCCGCCTCGCTCGAGACCAATGACGCAACTGTCTTTTACCCCCGCGATCTTATTGAGCACCGACTCGATGTCCTCGGGATATATGTTAAGCCCCGAAGCCGACTTGATCATATTCTTCAAGCGCCCGCGAATGAAGAGGAAGCCATCGCGGTCCAACTCGCCGATATCGCCCGTTTTATACCATCCTTGCTCGAAACGGGCATGATTCTCCTGGGGGTTTTCGTAGTAGCCGGGCGTCACATTGTCGCCGCGTATCCAGATTTCATTTTCAGGGCCGAGCTTGATTTCGAGGTCGGGCACGGCTCGCCCCACCGAGCCGAGCTTCTTGTAGGATTTGGCATTGAAGGTCACCACGGGACTTGCCTCGGTCAGGCCGTAGCCCGGAAGCACATCAAAGCCCAACGCCGTCCAGAATGCCTCGACCTCTGGATCGAGAGCCGACCCGCCGGTGGTGAACAGTCGCAACCTTCCCCCGAGCTTACGGTGAACCTTGCGGAACAGAACCCTTCGCGCAAACGGCGGCAAGTGTGTCGCCAAGGATACGATCCGATAAAAGAACTTCTCCTTTCCGCGAGCGCGTACCTCTCTGAGAATGTTTTCGCGGAGCACGTCTAGGAAGATCGGCACCACCACCATGATATTCACTCGCTCGCGCTGAAGGGTTTCGATGATGGTGGACGATTTGCGGGAATACAGATAGGTCACCGAGCAGCCGCAGTACAACGGATAGAAAAACCCGCCGACCTGTTCAAACATGTGGCTCAGCGGCAGCAGCGAGAGAAGTCTCTGGCCCCGTTCCAGTGGCAGAACCTTGGCGCTTTGGATAATATTGGTCACAATATTCTTGTTGGTAATGATGACGCCTTTTGGGTCGCTCGTGGTCCCGGAGGTAAAAACAATTTCGTAGGTGTCCTCGTCACGCACACCGAAATCTCTCTGGCGGATAGGAACCTCCGAAAGCTCGCGATCCAAATCCTCGACATGAATATGGGATAGCCCTTTTTTGGTGAACGGCCTGCGCTTGGAATGAAACAAGTGTTTGGCGCCAACTTTCTCCGCGATGGTTTCGACGAAATTCGCTTTCGAACTGAAATCAACGGGCACGGCGATAACCCCCGACAACGCGCAACCCAGGAGGATGGAACCGTATTCCTGGCCGTTGTAACTCCAGACCAAAATCCGGTCTCCTTTGCGAATTCCCTTTTGAGACAGGTAGTTGGCTACCCGCAAGCACCGCTCATAGACCTCGCGATAGGAAAACGAGAATGTGCGAAAGGCGGATTTGAAATACATGGCTGGGGCGTTTTCATACTTGTCCGCCAACGCACTCAGGTAGTGGGCAATGGTGAATTCGGAGCTCGTGGTCACCCCTCCCGCTGTCCGGCCAGTTTTGGGGATTTGCTGCCCAAACGCTGTCCGGCCTTTCATGGCCGGTCAAGGGTTTCTTTCGCCGGACCTTAGAACAAGTGTCCCCCGCGTCGCGGCGAATAATGCCCATGTCGCGCATACCAACCGGCCAGCATAAATGTCCGAGGATTGGCTGGCTTTCTCAAGGGATTCGCAGTGTGGGTGAGCGGCTGCCGTCAAATCATTGGCGGCTTCGCTCAGGGCGTTTTTCAGCAATTTCAGATAGCTGTTCAATTTCGTAAACGACGGGTAGGGACCTCGCTTCCCCGGGGACTGGATCAAAACCTGAGGTCGCTGGTAAATGTCCCCAATGACCTTGGCCGCGGCCTCTGGCTTATCACTCGCATTGTAGTCGAAGATATCCCGCAGCCATCTCTGTGCTTCATCGGTCCAGTCTGTTTTTGCCATGAGCGGATCCTGTGCCCCATCTGCTCATTGGAGAGGGTCCGCCCCTCGTGGGAATCCTTGAGTCCTCGACGCACCATGTCACTGAAAGCGAGCTCTCAACCAGACCCTCGCGGGAGCTATTGTCAAGCTGGCGGGCGATGAGTTGTCTCAGATCCTGCTTTGGTGTGGATGTGTGGTCCTCCTTTGTTTGACAGCTCTGGGGACTTCGTTCCTGCCCTGCCTCGTCAACAGCAGCGCGTTCCTCTCCAGGCGGGCCAGCGCTGCCTGCTCGACAACGGATTCAGTAAACCCTTCATGGATTCCGGCGATGGCTTTGCCGTTGGCGATAAAGCCGTTCCGTAAAGCCGCCTTCGGCAAGGAACTGCTGTTCCAGCTTTTGCAGTTGCCGCCCCAGCAGGAAGCTGGCTTGGTTAATCAGGCAGATCAGCGTGTTAGCCGCCACTTCCGCGGAAGCATTTGCCAACGAATAGGGGTCTGACCTGTCCGACGTGTCTGACATGTCGGATCTGTCTGACTGGTCGGACTTGTCCGACGAGGCTGTCTGATAGCGCCTCCGCACCGCCAGGGCCTCCGGCGAATTCTTGTCCCAGATTCGCAGTCCCCGCTGGCGCAGAAAATCCTCGTAGTCCAACAGAAGTTCCTCCAAGCTGGCTCTGGCCACTCCGGTCAGTTTAAGTTCGGTCTTCTTCGAGGTCGCGGAGGCCATACTGCCTTCGGCAATGTTCTGCACGCCACTGCGGGCGGCCTGCACCATCTGGTCATGGGTGCGCGAGCGTTTGTCCACAAAGCGGTCGCAGAACACCACCGTGGCATCGTACACCAGCTGGGCGCATTGAAAACTGCGCAACTTGCGATAGCCACCGTGAGGCGGGATCAAGTCATGTTCGCCACGCATGGACCGGTCCTCGTATTTCTTTGTCCGACTTGTCCGACTTGTCTGACTTGTCCGACTTGTCTGACCTGTCCGACCTGTCCGACGTGTCGGACCTATTTACTTCTTCCCTTCGGCTTTCGTGTCCTGCGTTGCTGGGTCTTCCCCCTTCAGGATCTTCAGTCGGATGTTGCGGAACTGGACCTTCATCGGCGGGCCGGCGTGCAACTGCAACGCAATAATGCCATCCTTCCGCCGCATTGCCTTGTCCTCGTCGGTCATCTCGCACATCACCCGGTCGTTAAGCATCTGTACGAAGTGAAAGCCTTTGGCGATGACGCGGCACTCGTTCCAGTCTTCCTTCTTGACGAGCTTCTTGAGTTCGTCCTTGTCGCCGACCTGGCCGACGACCTTGGGCTTGTGGTCGTCGCCGATGACGACCTTCTGGCCGCGGATGCAGACGATGCCGCGATCCTTCTCCGCGTAAACGCCTCCGGTCCATTGGTCGGCGGCGTCCATGTCGTACTGGTAGCCGCCGCAGACCCACTTGCCCGCCTTCTCGACCTCAAAACTGCGGTACTGGACCCCGGAATTGCCTCCAAACATGCGGGAGTCGAAGCGGAGTTCGAAGTCACTCGGCTGCCCCTTGCGCCAGATGATGAAGGTGTTGCCCCTGGTTGGGTTTTCCTTGGTCGTCTGGCCGGTGATCGCGCCATCCTCGACGCGCCAGAACTGGGAATTACCGTCCCAGCCGTCGAGCGTCTTGCCGTCGAAGATCGGCGTAAACCCTTCCTCGGATTCGGCTCCCCACGTCCTGCCGGTCAGCATAGCCGAGGAAACCAGAAAAAAGCCAGCCATAGAGAACCAAAACAATCTGCGTGGTCGTCGAATCAAATGTGCGTTCATCGTGTCCTCCTGTTGTGTTGTTAACGATCAGCCCGACATCGAAAGACCCAAGGCAACAAACGGACGAAAACTATCAGCAACGCAAAAAGATTCCTCAGCACAGCCCGGCGCATTGGTAGGAGGCGCATCGGAGATTTGGATAGTCATTGTTGTCCACCGCATAGGCCTCCAGGCCCGTGGCCGCCGATCGCATGTCGGCTTTCAACCGCGATACTTTCGCCCTTGTTTGTGCCTCGAGGAAGTTGGGCACGGCAATCGCCGCCAGAATCGCGATGATCGCCACGACAATCAGCAATTCAATCAACGTAAATCCTTCCCGCCCTACATCTTCATGCCGTTTCACTACTTGATCCTTCTATCTGGAGGGTCTATGAATTGTAACAATCAAAATGATTACTGAAACGACGCGCGAATCGCAATAAGAAACGTGGTACACTCTCTTGGGATATTGTATTTCAAGGACAGTCGCTCATAGGCAACGCGGCATGAGCGACTGTCCCCAAATCGAAGAACGGCCACCGGCCGGTCTTGGCGAACGACGAATTTCCCGCTTTTCCCCTTTTCAAACCGTGTACGGCGCGCGATAGGGACGCGAGCGCATCTTGTTGGCTTCCTCGTCGCCAGGGAACTCTTCCTTGGCCGGATCCCATTTCACGTTCCGCTTCAATTCCATGGAAATGTTGGCGACATGGCATGCCGAAACCGACCGATGAGCCGTTTCGGCGGGGGCAACCGTCGGCTTGCGCGATTTGACGCAATCCAGGAAATTGCGATAGTGGTCGAGCTCGCGTCCGGTTCTTTCCTGGTACTCCTTGATGATTCGCTCGCGTTCGCCGGCCAGCGACGGGGGACTGAAGGTCGTGTCGTGGCGAACGGAGCACTCCGCCCAGCCTTCGCTGCCTTCGAATTTAATTCCGCACGCGCCGGGGAATACTTTGCCGCCTTTCAGCACCAGCTTCACGCCGTTGGCGTAGCGGGCCGTGAAACCCTCGCCGGTGTTGTTGTTCGGGAACTCGTATTCGACCGGACCGGAGTTGTCGGTGTCGTTGGCCCACTGGCACATATCAATCGTGTGGCTTCCCCATTCCGGGATGCCGCCGCCGTGCAGGTCGTAATGCCAGTGCCAAGCGCGATACGCTTTGTTATACGGCCGCCATGGGGCCGGCCCCAGATAGAGATCCCAATTAAACTCTTCCTTGGGCGGCTCCGGCTCGGCGGGGAACTCTTTCTTTTCTGACATGCGCGCCATGATGTGGGCGGTCATTGTGTGGAGCTTGCCCAGCTGGCCTGTGCGCGCCAGTTCCATAGCGAAAACGAACGGTTCCTCGCTACGGCGCTGCGTCCCGGCCTGGTAGATGCGGCCACATTGTTTGGCGGTGTCGGCCAGCGCCCGGCCCTGGCCGATCCACATCGAGCAAGGCTTCTCGCAATAGACATCCTTGCCCGCCCTCATTGCCCAGACCGAGGCCACGGTGTGCCAGCGATCGCCCGTCGCGATCAGCACGGCGTCGATATCCTTGCGGGCCAACAATTCACGGAGGTCAATATAGGTTTTGCAATCCTCGTTCCCATTCTGTTTGTCAATCGTTGCTTTTGCGCGCTCGCGGTTGTCCTTGCGCGGATCGGCCACCGCGACGAACTGCAATTCGGGAAAACGCATCAGCATTCTAAGATCGTGAGTTCCTCGCCCTCCGATGCCGATGCCTCCCATCACAATACGTTCACTTGGTGCTGCGCGGCCTTCCCCGCCCAACGCGGTGGCTGGGATGATCGAGGGTGCCGCGGCCAAAGCCGCCGCGCCCTTCAGGAAGGATCGCCGAGTCAGTTCCAACGTCTTACCTTTCATGTAAGCCTCCTGTTTCTGCAAGTTGAATGCCCGTAGCCTTCTCTCACGTGTTACGGTGAAATGGGCCAATCATGGCTGCTGCGAGTCGTGACGCCGCAAGATGTCTTTGTCAAGTCCTTTCATCCCGAGCGGGAACATGTAAACGAGAAGCGTCGGCAATGATGGCGCAGGCAACCGATTTATGTGATAGCGGTGACTCTTCGGCGGGTCGGTGGCTCGACATTTCGGGGAACCGGCGAGTTGCGACCGCGTGACAAGTGGCGGCAGGAGAGACAGGCTTCTCCAAAAGAGCGGTCACCGGGGGGAGACTATCACCCCTATGGCACCTCAACGGTCGAAAATGGGATCAAACGGTGGTATGAGGTGATCCAAAGAAATGCAGGACTGGCGCGGACTTGACGCGTATCAGCGTGAAACGAAAACCCTATAGCGCCCCGCTCTGACACAACGATGACGCGAACGCAGAACAGTTGCTACCAAAGACAAGGAAATCCTTGCGCACGGCGGCCCGCTGCCACCATGATCGCCCCGGGTGCCGAGCCGCAGAGATTGTTGGAACTTGCAGCTGGGCGAGCGATATGTCGTTGGCCGCGCAAGCCGCCAACGCCCGCAAGGTTGGTTGCCCATGAAAACGACCAGGACGCGGCGATTGCCTTCTTTCCACACCCACGTGATCGGGTCTTTGCCCCGGCCAAAAGTGGTGCGCGATCTTTTGGCGAAGCGCGACCAGATGCCTCCAGAGCAGTTCCGGCGCACACTGGACGACATGGTCATTTTCGCCATCCGGCTCCAGGAACAAGTCGGTCTCGATGTGGTCAGCGACGGCGAGTGGCGACGAAAGCACTACATCGGCGAATTCTTGAGTCGCGTGGGCGGCTTCGAGCGATATCGCAGATATGAACACCAGGGAGAAACGAAATACACCGACGTCGTCGTTCGGCGGATGGCGGCGGCCGAACCTGTGTTCGCCGAGGACGCCCGGTTTCTCGCCAAGAATACCGACCGCTGCACCAAGTTTGCTTTGCCCAGCCCATTTTTGATCGCGGTCAGATATTGGCATGGGGATTACAGTCGCGCCGCCTATTCCACCATGGAGCACTTCATGGAGCATCTGGCCGAGATTCTCGCCCGCGAGGCCAGAGCGCTCGTGGAAGCGGGAATTGACATCGTCCAGCTCGATGATCCGGCGCTAACTTACTTCTGCGACCGCCAGTTGATGTCCGGCCTCGGCACCCATGACGAGCGGCTGCGAAGGGAGTGGGACGTTGACCGACAATTCCCGCAAGCGCTCGCGGCGATCAACCGGGTTGTAGAAGGCTTGGCGGCCGAGGTCCATCTGCACTGTTGCCACAGCGTCTATAAACGGCAAAGTGACGTCAGCGGCAACTACAAGCCAATCCTGCCACGCCTGCGCGAAGCGAAGGTGGATCGCGTCAACCTCGAATTTGCCTATCCGGGAACAGGCGATCTCAGCGATCTGGAATTGTTGCCGGATCGCCTGAGCGTCGGGATGGGGGTTGTGGACGTGCGGACCGAGCAGATGCAAACCGTCGAACAGATCGAGGCGCTTGGCGCCGCGGGGGCCGCCATCGTCGGTCCCGAACGCATCGCGCTCAATCCCGATTGCGGATTCGCCCCCGACGCCGGCGAACCGCCCAGCATTGATGAAGCCTACGAGAAGCTGAGTCGCCTGGTCGAAGCCGCTTCACGCCTGCGTGCTCGATTTTCGCGCGGTAGCGGAACCCCCGGATGAACAATGGGAAAGATGATCAATTGCCTCTATTGGCGCCGCCGGCTGGAAGCGGCAATGGTGTCGCTCGCCAGAAGCGCGACTGTTCACATGTGAAATGTCTGTGCCCGTTTTCATCCAACTCAAGCCGGGCATGAAAGGGAATGACCGGAACGACACTGCAAAAAGAGAATGGGCGCAAGTCGCCGCTTCGATTCGACTTACGCCCCAAAAGCTTGGTGCCCGGAGAGGGATTCGAACCCTCACCAGGGAGAACCCTGAAGGGATTTTAAGTCCCTTGCGTCTGCCGATTCCGCCATCCGGGCACGGCACGCCACGCTGCGTCAAGATGACAAGAGCCGTCCCGCGTCTGTGGACGGAACGGCTCATTTGATTTCACTGGTCGGGGCGACCGGACTTGAACCGGCGACCTCTTGCACCCCAAGCAAGCACGCTACCCAACTGCGCCACGCCCCGACCCAACCGAATTGGTTGTATCGCTACTGCGCCGCGAATGGCTATGTCAAAGCTTTTTCTTCCGGTACGGCTAACCGGCCATCGAAATCCAGTGTTCAAAACTCATCACTGAGCACTCAGCGCTTCTCACGGGGCGCTCAGCCGGCCAGGAAGGCTTGGAGTTCGACGAGCTGTTGCCTGACGGTGCCGAGACGGCGACTCAGTTCTGGCACGTTCAGCCTCGGCGACGCTTCAACGCGTTTGGCCGCGCGAGGGCGAGAAGGCAGAATCGCGCGCCCCCCGCCTCCAGCTTCGAGGTGCCGGCGTGCTCCAGCGATTGTAAACTTCTCCTCGTAGAGCAGTTTTTTGATCCTTAGGATGAGTTCAATGTCTTCGCGGCGATAGCGACGCTGGTCACTGGGCCCTTTTTCGGGTCTCAGCGACGAAAACTCACTCTCCCAGTAGCGAAGCACATACGGCTTGATGCCGGTGATCCGACTGACCTCCTGGATCCGATAGAACATCTTCTGCGGCAGCTGGCACGAAAGTTCACCCATGGTTCAACAGCCTCCTCTTCAACGGGAATGGTTGGGGTCGTACTCGTCGGATGAGAAAGAGCTTCGGCTCGTGAGCGAAAGCCTTCGATCTCTGGGGTTATTATTTTCCCGTTCCCTTTGCAGTGCGCAAGCTCTTTTTTCACGAACAGCGTCCTGCGGATGCACCTCGGCTGTGCTGGTGCATCCTATCGTAGGGGCGCAGCCCGCCTCGAGGCGGGCTGCGCCCACAAGAATCTGCCTATTCGTAGCTTCCTCGATTCGGGACGCCTCTCAGATTATCATCAAACTAACTTGCCGGCGTCGAGGCATGTCCGGTGATCAGCGAGATGCTATAAGCCCAAACCAAAGCGGCGCCGGCAAGGGCAACAAAAGCGACTGCCCCGAATTGGTAGTGCGAGAGCTGGTTGGCTCCACCAACAATTGCCCACGACAGAAAGACAGGCAAGGCGCTGGTCAGACGCAACTGGCTGCGCCGTGTCAAATCCCCCAGGATGAGCGTATAGGGCGCGAGGAGAATCGTGTAGTGGTGGTATTCGAGAAGCGGTGCGAACAGCACCATCGAGGCAATGACGAATGCAATATGCAACGCAACGGAAGGCAAGAGGCGTCTCATCGGCCCGCAGACCCAGACGAAAAACATGCCCAAGCCGGCGGCGAGTAGGACAGTAAACATCAAGGCGGCCAATCCCGGAAACGGGATGAGCCGTTGCGCTAAAGCCAGCAGCGAAATCTCGCGCATGTTTTCGAGGCCGTGCAGATGGAACATGGAGGACGTAAAGTACCGCCATTCGGTCGCAAAGCCGACCAGCGCTCCGGCGGCCAGTGCCTCGGCCAGCACAAATCCCACTGTCCACAGAACGATTCTGTTTCGCCGCTGAATGCCCGCGAAAACGAGCAATGCGATCGGCAAGATGCGAATGCTGATCGCCAGCGATAGCGTCAGCGCCGCAACGACTTCCCAAACCGTGGCATGGGCATCTTGCCCATGTCTGATCGCAGGCTGGAAGCCTACGCTACCGGTCACAGGCAAGATGCCTGTCCTACCGCTTCTCAAATAGGCCAAAATAAAGACGCTCAGAATGACCAGGTAGAGAAGATTGGTTTGGCCATAGAGATTGTTGAGCATCACGGGCGAGAAACCGGTAAAGAGAATGATCGTCCATGCGAGAAGCGAGAACTTGAACGGTCGAAAGGAGGTGAGCAATGCCAGAAGCGAAACGAGAAGAAACAGGTTTTGCAGGTGAAGCCAAACCATTGCCGCCGTCGGCTCGTTCAACCAACCCATTGGCCAAAGCATGATGAGAAAGAAGGGGGGATAGAGAAACGGCATTGGCGAGTTCAGGTCGTAGACCGTCTCGCCGCGGGCCGCACGGCCGAGCGCCTCGTGATAAACGTGGAAGTCGGTGAACGCGGTGTCTTTCAGTGTCAGGACGTTGAGATAGATGTGACCGGCAATGAAAAGAGCTACCAGCAGCCAAAGAGCAATGGCACCGCCGGAAAACGCAGACCCACGCGGCAAGGGAACGTCTTCGCGTGACGAAGGAGACACGATTGTGGCTTCTCCCAGGATCTGAAACGTGTAACTACCGTCGGCTGCCCAAACGCTCAATCGAGTAGATGATCACAAACCAGAGAATTGTCTGAAACGTGATGAGCAGGGCACCGGTCAGATGGAGATCACGCAACGGGAGCGCGCCAAGCGCAACGCAAAGTGTCGCCAGATAGATAAAGACGACCGCCCCCCGCTCGGTCATTCCCAGAGCGACCAGTCGGTGGGAGAAATGGTTGCGGTCGCCTTGCGACAGAGGCCGCCCCGACCGCCAACGGATCCAGAGCACCGAGCACGTATCGAAAAGCGGCACGCCCATGACGACAAGCGGCGTCAGAACCGGCAGACGCGTCGGCACCCCGGACTTGTAGTACGTGGCCAACACTGTCAGAGCGCCGAGCATGTAGCCAAGCAACATGGCGCCCCCATCACCCATAAAAATGGCGGCGGGCGAAAAATTGTGGCGCAGGAAACCCAGCAATGTCCCCAGCAAAGCAACGAACATCGCTGTCATTAACCACTCGCCGGATCGAAAACTGATCCACGCCAGAACCGCCGAAGCGATGGCTCCGATGCCCGCGCTCAGGCCGTCCATGTTGTCCAGGAAATTGAACGAGTTCATCAGCAGGACTACCCATGCCAGCGTAAGGAGCGTTCCGATCCATGGCCAGGGGATGAAGCTGACGATGTGGATCCTGGCAACGAGGATAGGCACGACAGCAACGATTTGACAAAGCAACTTGGCCGCCGGGCGCATGGGGCGGCGATCATCCCACAAACCCACGAGAAGAATCCAGAGAGCACCGACGGCGATGGCCGCGAGCTTTGCCAGAACCTGCGGGATATTGCGGGCGATTGGCGCAATCGGGATGAGGGGCGAGCTGGCTCGACTCACACAAGCGGCGGCGACCAGATTGACCGCGATCACCAGCCAGAAAGAAGCGAATAAAGCCATCCCACCGCTGCGGGGTGTTGGATGGAGATGGGCCTTGCGACCACCTGGGAAGTCCACCAACCGAAAACGCTCTCCCAATCGGCCGGCGATCGGCGTCAGCAACCACGCGAGGGCCAGCGACTCGACGAACAGGATGATATAGCAGACCGGCCAACTGAGAATCTGCATCCACTCGGACATTTGTTCTCGCTCGCTCGGCCACTAGCCGTTTTGGGTTATCGAGAGCGAATGCGTGCCATCGTCGAGCCAATTGTTGCACCTCACTTTGCCCATGCCAATAGATTTCTTCTTGGCAGGCAAACAATCCTCTGCGTTCCATTGGCCTCAGACCTCCGACGCGGGGTGCGTGCTCGAGATCGAGCGGGTAAGAAAAAAGCGGCCGGCATTTCACTTGGGACAATGCCGGCCGCGACCTTCTGCCGTTCGTGTGAACAGAGCGCTGTTCAGTTTCACCCAGTTCTACGTTTTATCGTTCCTCGCGACGTTCTTCCGGTTTTTCCTTGGGAGGCTTCACGTCGGGCCTGGGCTTTTCGATCTTTTGCTCAACTTTCGGTCTTTCTCCTTCACGTTCGGGCCTGCCTTCGGGCCGGTCGCGGCGAGAAGAGCTGGGCGGCTCAGCCGGACCGAGACGCTCAGAGCGCGGCCCCATGCCGGGTCGTCCCATGGCAGGTCCCATGGGTGCACCGGGGCGTCCTTCGGGGCCTTGCGGTCCGAGGGCCTCTGGCATCGAACCAGTTCCCATGCCACGCATCCTGCCCGGTCCCATTCCCATCCCCAACCCGGGGCCACGGCCCATTCCGGGTCGGCCGGGCCGTCCTTCGGGGCCTCGCGGTCCGAGGGCCTCTGGCATCGGGCCGGTTCCCATGCCACGCATCCTGCCCGGTCCCATTCCCATTCCCCGGGGACCAGCACCCATTCCCTGCCGACCAAGACCCAATCCAGGGCATGGACGTCCACACCAGGGGCACATTCGACCAAAACCCATCATTTGCCGACCGCCGGCCATACCGCGCAGCCTTCTGCCCATCATGAGTCGTTGACCGATGCCGGGAGGGTTAACGCCTCTGCCGGGAGCAAAGCCAGGTCGCTCGGCGGCGCGCTCTCCAAGAAAACGGCCCAGAAGCGGGCGGCGTTCGGGACCCAGTTCCTTGGCAACAGCAATCTCCGCCCGCAGGCGAGCCTTTCGAAGTGCAGTCTCCAGTTCGCCGATGCGATCGGCGATCTTCATGACCTCTTGCTCATTAACCGCTTTGGCCGATAGCGCTTCCCGAAGTTCGCCATTGGCGCGCTCGAGATTGCCTTCGATCTCGGCGATTTCCTTTCGCACTTCCGGGGCGACTTCGCGGACGGCTTTGCGAACCTTCTCCTGAACCTCAGGCGCCGGCTTCCCCATTTGCCTGCCCCAAGGGCCACCCCGTCCTTCACCACCCGTCCTGGGTCGTTGAGCGGCTGCGACCAGCGGCATGAGAACCACGGCCGCAATGATCACCAGATGTTGCAGTTTTCGTTCTGTCATTTCTCTTCCACCTCCTTGTTGTTGTGCACTCTCGATCACGGCTATCTTCAGGGCAAGAAAAAGACCAGGCCTTGATTCCTCCAATTTTCACTTCAAGCCCAACAAGGGGGAGCTTTAGTGGCCAAGGAACAGTTCGGCTGCGAACAGTTCTTCGGCATCGTGCGTCCGATATTCGGACAAAACATCCGCCTCTCGTTTCCCAGCACCGTTTTGCACGGAAAGGAACATCCGATCCCAAACAACGAAGCTGGGAGACCGAGATAACCGTCTTTGGCACCTGGGAACAACAAACACCACAAGACACAGCGCGACTCGGCTCTTTTGATCGGTAAACATGGCATCCGACGGGGGCGAATTGTGTTGACATCCTCGCGGCTTGGCCGCTATCAACCTTGGGTTACACGTTCTTGATATTTCATGCTCGACGAGTGGTGGAAACAAGGTGGCGAGAGGGACTGGGAAATGAGACGAGACGAACCAACAAGACAGTCGTGGAGCGAGGGACGTTTTCGGTCGGCGATGGCTTGGGTGATCGTCGCGGCTTTGGCCGCACTGGCGGGCAACCCCCCGGGCGCCGAGGTAATCATGAGCAAAGATGGCCGAAAGATCGAGGGCCAGATTGTCCGCGAGGACACTAACTCGATCACCATCCAAACCGCTTACGGAACGTTTCGCATCAACAAAGACCAGATCGCCTCGATTAGCGGACGGCGAGCTGTCTCTCAGAACGAACGCGAGGGACACGAGGCGCTGGCGGCGGGCGATCTCGATCGCGCGCTGGCCAAGTTTCAGGAAGCTTTGAAGGAAGCGACCAAGCCCGAAGAACGCAAAGGAATTGACGAATTGATCGCGGACGTCAGTAAGCGCATCCGAGAACGAGAGGAGAAACGGTTTGCCGCTCAATTAGCCACGGCCGATCGCTTGATCCAGGAAAAGCGGTTCGCCGACGCAATGGCCGAACTGGACAATCTTCTAAAACGCAATCCCGAGCCCAGTCCAGCCGCCAAGATGATTCAACTGCGCAGAGGCGAATTGCGCATGGCCGAGGCCGCCTATTACGTGGATCAGATCAACTATGCCGAAGCGGCCGACGCTTATCTCAAGGCCATTGATCTCATGCCCGACAACCCGGAGCCGTATTTGAAAATGGGGCGGCTGGTCCAACGCCGTGGCGGCAAAGACACCGAGGCGATTGATTACTACGTCAAGGGGATCGAACGCGCCCTGCGCGCCCGCAGTCAGTCCACCCTGCTTGACGACTACTACGAGTTGGGCAAAGCCTATTTGCGCGCGGCGAACGCCAGCAAGGAGCCGAGCAAGGACCTGATGGAGGGCATTAAGTGCCTGTTGATCGTTTCGGCCGAGGGTGCCGGAAAATATCCTTTCGTGTCCAGCCAGTTGGAAAACGGGTTCGTTCAACTCAGCAAAACCAACTATGACATGGATACGATGATCAAGATGCTGGAGTCCACGCTCCAGCTCAACCCCGGTGCCCACAAGGCGCGCTGGATTTTGGCCGAGGTGTACTCGAAAAAACGTCAGTATGACAAAACGATCGAGCAGCTGCTCAAGATCGAAAATGACGTGAGAACGGGTGGCGAGTCAATTCCCGAGGAGCTCTACTACCGGCTCGGACTGGCTTACATGGCGGTGCCCGTGCCCGACCGCCTAAAAGCCCTCGTGGCATTCGAAAATGAAATTCGCCAGAACAAGCTCAACTACATGGCCTTGATCAAGGCCGCCGAACTGCACACTGCCAGCGGCACCTATGATGACGCCCTCACCTATTGCAATCAGGCGGTCGCCTTGCGCAAGGAACGGCCGGAGGCTTACATGGTGGCGGGCGAGGCGTATATGCGACGCAATCTGCCCGAGGATCTTCAGAATGCACGACGCTACCTGATGTTAGCCCTCAACGTGAAGTCCGACTTCCAGCCGGCGCGCATCAAGCTGGCCGAGATCGAAATCATGCAGCAACGCAAGACGGACGCCCCCAACTATCAGGCAGCCGTGGAATTGCTGCTGCTCGCCATAGGGGGGTTGAGCCAGATGGATAAATCGCAGCGCACAGAAGACGACATCAAGGCCAAGGCGGAAGCCATCCTGTGGTTAGCGGAAATTGACTATGACAACAAAAACCCACGCGCGGCAGGCAGCAAGGTGAAGCAAGCTCTGCTGGAGTATCCCAACTTCCCGCGCGCCTACCGTATCCAGGGACAAATCGAGGTAGCGATCGAAGCCTATGAGGATGCCAAGAAGAGCTATCAGAAGGCCATTGAGCTCGACCCCGAGACCGCCGAGACTTATATGCTCATGGGTTTGCTCTGTCAGAATTACCTGAAATCTTACAATGAGGCGATCAAGTACTACAAAGATTACCTGAAACTCCATGGGTCGGAAGTCGAGCGCGTGACCCGATGGATCGGTGAATGCGAACGCGTGGCTTCGGGGTCGGCACCCACGGCAAGTGCACCCGCGCCGACCACGGATACGGCTTCGACCGAAACGGCCAAGAAACCCTGAACCCGTGCGGCGTGGCTGCGCAACGGTGGGTGCTTCTCGCGATTTGGGGAAACGGGCATCACCTTGAAATATCAGTTGTAAGGGCGTCGCACGCTACGCCCTTTCGATCCGCCACACTGGGATGGCAGAACAAGTCTGTTGGGGCCAGTCGGGCGCAGCCCGCCTCAAGGCGGGCTGCGCCCCTACGCCAAGACCTTCTCTCGATTTCGGAAGAAGCACTGCGAAACGGACCAGCGGATGGATACTTCTTGCCACCGGTCGCTCACTCTAATACTAGGGTTGTTGGGGCTGGTGGGATGCCGCTCTGCGCTGCCGCCGACACCTGCTCAGTTTGAACCCGCCGAAAGCCTTCTGACCGTCGTTTCCGAATTTCAGCGCTATCGCGACGCGGACTTTTACCGCTTTCCCTATCCGCGCGATGTTTCGGGACAAAATGTCTTCAAGTCCACACTGGTTCGGCTGAGCAACTACGAAACCCTTTATCCCAAAAAGTATGGGGAGCTGATTGCCTTTACCCGTGCCCAAGCCTATGCCCGCCTGGGCGACTATGAGACCGCGACTCGTTTTTGCAAGGAAGCCCAAACCTATCGTGGCGAGCTTGCCGACCGGGCCGCCGAGGACGAACGAGTACTCGAAGAGTTTCGCAAGGCAACCGCCATGTCACGTCAGGCCGAAAGTCTCGCCGATTTTCAGAAATTGCTCGAAGAGCGGGCAGGCAACTGTCGGCAGCTGGTCGGGCGTTATTCCAAGCCACCGTGGCAATCGCTTGCCCAGTGCGAGTGGGAACAGGCCGAGGTGGACCTGGTGGAGTTTCTCTGGGCCAATCGCCAGGTCATCCGCGACGGGCCGAAGCGGGCTCTCGATCTGCTCGAGGCCGTTCGCAACCGCCATCGGCAGAGCAAGAATTTCTATCGCCACACGATGCGGCTCGGCGATCTGGCCTATGAAATGGCGACCGAATACGGTAATTTGTTCCCACCGGAGCGAGGGATTTTCCTCTGGGAGGAGTTTGAGCGTTGGGCAGCCAAGGCCAAGAGCCATTACCTCGAAGTGGCCCAGAGTTTTGGCGCCCAGGAGCGCACGGAAGCGTCGGCCAAACTCGCCGCCCTCGAAGCCCTCGAACATCGCGTCCGTGAATGGAATCGCTAGGAAAACAAGCCGGGGTTGATTTCGGTTCTTATCTCCTGCGAATCAGACGGGCCGCATAGAACCCGTCCACGCCGTGTTCGGGTGGCCATGTGCGAAGGTCGCCTAGTTCGTCCAGAAAGGGTTGCACGACGGGATCGGGCCGGCAGCACAGGGTTCCAGCCTGTGGAGTGAGGCTTGCCCGTTCGAATTCCGAACGGCGCGCGAGAAACTGCTTGATCACATCCTCGTTCTCGACAGGTCCCAGCGTACACGTGCTGTAAATCAAGCGTCCTCCCGGAGCAACGCAGCGCGCGGCTGCATCAAGAATCTCCAATTGCACACGCGCAGAACGGGCGATGTCTTTGATCTTCCGACGCCAACGAATATCGGGATGGCGCTGGATGGTTCCCAAGCCCGTGCATGGCGCATCCACGAGAACCGCATCCGCAGGATTGTCCGTCAACCAGGCGATCAGGTCGGGGTGCAGCGGGTAGGTTCTCACCGAGCGCAAGCCAAGCCGCTCGACGTGAATGGCGACCTGCGAGAGGCGCTCCGAATTCACATCAAGAGCGAGGATGTGGGCGCCATCCATGCTCAATTCGGCAAGATGGGTCGTCTTGCCGCCTGGAGCCGCACACCAGTCCACGATTCGCTCGCCAGGACGCGGCGCGACAAAGTGAGCGATCAATTGCGCCGCGCCATCCTGAGCAGTCGCCAATCCCTCGTTGAACCAATCGGCCGATGCCAGATCGCCGGTTGTCCCTGCGACGGTGAGCGACTCGGGAGTCGGCCAACCGATGCGCGCCACCTCGTGGCCTTGGGCGGTCAACCGTTCGGCCAACCGTTCGGGGGTCGTTCGCAGACCGTTGGCTCGAAGCGTGAGTTGAGGTGTCCGATTGTTCCACTCGAGCAATGCGGCCACGCGCTCCGCCGGATAATGGGACAAAAGATATTTCACCAGCCACGGCGGGTGGGAATAGAGAACGGGCCACTCGCTCTGACTCACCATCACTTCTTTGCGTCTTTGCGCCTTTGCGTGAGGTGCCTGTTCGCTCACGCGGAAGGGGACGGGAACGTTCGCGGGAGATTGCGCGGCGAGACGACGAAGGATGGCATTCACGAGTGCGGCCTGACCTGCCGTTGCCCAGCGTCGCGCCAGGTTGACGGTTTCATTGACGGCGGCATGGGGCGGAATGCGATCCATAATCAACATTTGATAGGCGCCGAGACGAAGAATGTCGCGCACGATCGGCGCTGTTCGTTTCCAGGGCCGCCGCGTCATTGTTTGCAAAATCGCGTCGAGGCGCGACCTTTGGCGCAAAGTGCCCATTGTAAGTTCGGTTGCCAATCGTGCATCGGCCCCATGCAGCGCTCCCCGACGCAACAGGTCGTGAAGCAGGCGGGTCGCATCGGTATCGCGGTCGCGAAAATGCGCAAGCACGGCGAGTGCGATTTCCCGCGGGTTGGAACTCGTCAGATCTGGCGGGATTCCGTCCATCGTGTCCTCGTGGCTAGCTCTTGCAGGGGCAATTCATGAATTGCCCCCCGCGGTTTCAGATGAGGGCAAACGAGCGTCGGAGGGCCGGATATAGACAGGCTCCAGCTGGGTGAGATCGTCCGATTCGCCACGAGCCAGACGCATTTGGCCCAGATGGGCAATCTCTTCGGCCGATGGAAGAATGCGATGGGCCGGGGCGAACGATGCGAGGTTGCCCAGATGCGATTCGATCTGCGCACGATAGCGCAAGGCACCGTCGCCCAGAAAGAGGCATCGTCCAGTGAGACGGCGCAGAAAGTCTCCAATCGGCATAACGCCCGGACGAATGGCGACCCGTGGCAAATCAACGTCGTGCGACCAGCGATAGGCAGCCACAAATGTTTCGTTGCGGCGGGCATCAATTACTGGACAGATCAATCGTCTGTCGCGGCCAGCACGCAAGGCCAGCGCTTCGAGAGTCGAGATACCGACAACCGGGATGCCCAAAACGATCGCCAACCCCTTGGCCGAGCTCAGTCCAATGCGCACTCCCGTGAAGGAACCCGGCCCGATCGAAACTGCCAATCCCGTCAGATCGTCGAGGCGCGTTTCGGTTTCGGCGAGAAGAGACTGGATCGCGCGCAGAAGCCGCGCGGAGTGAGTCACCGAAGAGTTTACCGTGCGCGAGCCAATCAAACAGTCGCCCGCAAGCAACGCAACGCTCCCGCAAAAGGTGGCCGTTTCAATGCCCAGGATTCGTGTCCGTTTTCCCATTCTTTTGCCGTGCTTTCCACCAGGCTTCGATCTCACGCAGTAGGCGACGAAATCGAACCGATCGCCCACGCACAGCGAGAACCATTCGGCGCGTGTTCCCTCCCCCCAACGCAATCTCGATGTGCAAGAACGGTTGCTCAAGACAGTCCAGGAACTTCTCGGCCCACTCGATGATAATAACACCAGATTCGATCTGAGGGTCGCCAAAGCCGCTCGATTCAAGATCGGCCATAGCGTTGAGACGATACCAATCCCAGTGCGTAAGTTGGCGACGGCCGCGATAACGTTTCATCAGGACAAAGGAGGGACTGTTGATCGGTTGCGCGATCCCTAAGCCGCGTCCCAACCCTTGCGCCAGACAGGTCTTGCCAGAGCCCAGCGGCCCCGACAAAGCAATGATCTCATTGCCTTCCAGATGCCGGCCCAGGCGCCGTCCCAAGGCCCGCGTCTCGAATGGGCGGTGAGACAGAAGGACGATGCGTCCGGGCAAGAGCGAAGGGCGCGATGGGCCCCTACGTACCGAGTGATTCAAACGTATCCTCGTCCGCTTCGGTGATCTTGGGCGGGCCTTCATACGTGCACGTTCGGTTGCGCCCGCGGCCCTTGGCGAGATAGAGCGCCTCATCGGCACATAGAATCAGATCCTCGGCAAGGATGGCGTGTACCGGATAGGTGGCCACTCCCAGACTGACGGTGAGCCGACCCAGCGGTTGCCCTTGGCCGTGTGGGAAGTCATGTTGCTCGATAGCCTGACGAATACGCTCAGCAATGATAATCGCTCTTTCACCGCTGGCGTTGGGCAAGGTGATGAAGAACTCCTCGCCGCCATAGCGACAGCAAATATCGTTCTCTCGCACACTGTTGCGAAGGATTTCCGCAACCTTCGTCAAAACGTGGTCGCCCTCGGGATGGCCATTGGTATCGTTGTAGTGCTTGAAATGATCCACGTCGAGCATGATCGCCGAGAGGCTGTCCTTGAGGTTCGCCATGTGAGCGATCTGAAGCGGCAGAATCGTCTTGAGATAATGCGGATTGTACAGACCGGTCAATGCATCGAACTCCAGCGTCTCGGTTTTCTTGCGAAAGGCATGATGGATCGCTGTCAACAACTGCTGCTGGTTCTCCGCCCAATCAATGAAGTCCACTATGCTCTCGAGAAGCGGCCCCAACTCGGCAAACTCGCTCGGGTCGAGTTGCTGAATCTGCCCCCGCGACTTCATCTGCCGAAGCCGATTACTGAGATGAGCGATGGGACGGAGTATGATGGGAACTTGTGCGATCAGCACAATGAGCGTCCCGCCAAGACCCAGGGCAAGGATGAGTCCCTGTCGCGCCTGCTCATCCGAGGGCAACAGGTTCATCCTCGCCAGAATACCTTGGGACAGCCATGCCAGGGCCAGTCCCGATAGGACCGACACCACGGAACATGCCAGAACCCAAAAACGAATTGAATAGCGCAGCCACCTCCACACCCACTTCCGCCTCATGGCTTCTCCTTTTCTTGGTCAGGCCTCCTGCCCGACCAGCCGACACTTCGCAATGCGCTCTAAACGATAGGAGCAAACGCGTTGGCGCTTTTCGCTAAAACCATAGATTCGGTCGCCGACGACCTTCCGGGGGATCACTTTCTCCACAAGCGGCGGGCGATCGGAACGCTGATAGGTGATCTCAAGGGGGGCCTCTTGCTCACAGGCATACTCGGCCATTTCCAGGATGTCGTCGCGCTCCGAGGAAGGGTTCGGTCCCTGGAAACCCCGGCGGGCCGCTTCGCCTGGAAGAGCCGAAACCAGACGCGAAACCTGCCGCTTGTACCTCGATTGGATTTCGTCAATTTTCTTCCGCCAGGCGGCCTGGAACTTCTTCGTCATCTCCCGCGAGATCGCCTCGGTGAACGGCGTCACCTGAAGACCGCGCTCGGGACGCAATCGCTCGAGGAGCGCTGGAATCTTGTCGCCCGTCGCCGATACTCCCATTTCCTCTTCTACCGACAAACAGTAAAGCAAAATCGCCAGAAGCGTGTAGAGCTCCTCTTGCGTCACGACGAACTGGAAACTGGCCTCTTTGTCCGATGCACGGCTGCCAAGGCTCTCCAAATGGGGCATGAAACCCATCCGCTGAAGCTCGCGGGCCAACTTGCGAACGTCCACGTTCTCGCGCAACAGGATCGTCGTCTCGCCCACAACTTCCTTAATCGCGGGCTGCACCCGACGGTTGGACCGCAATTCCTCCAACAGAATCCGGTCCGCCACACGGATATAGCCGGAGGTCGCACCGATGTCTAACTCGCCGTGTTTCTCGCTGCATTCCTGGATCAGGTGACGCACCGTCTCGGGAATGGGGGACTTCGAGTGCTCGCGCAGGAACTCGAGGACGTCTTCGCCGCGAAGACCTTTGTCCATGCCCTCGCGAAGGCTGTCACGCCCAAGCTGGAGCGTGGTCATCACGTCCACGCTCTTGATGTCGCAGAACTCGTTCAGGCGATAAAATGTGTGGAGCTCCAGGTCGGGAGGCGCGATCACTTCGAGGTTCGGCTGAAGGATGAAATGCCGCGCTTCGCACACGAGCGGCATCATGGCATCGCCGCGACCCTGGAATAGCCGTCCGGGGTCGCCCCAGGGACCATCGAGGATGAACCGACCAAGCGGTGTCAGTTGAAACAAGAACGGCCGCGATGGGCGATGGGGACGGCCTCGCCGATAGCGCATCGCATCCGATGGGGGTAATTCCTGGCCCACTCCCGCCATGTCCTTGAGGTCGTAAAGGCCTAACGAAACAATTCCGATCCAGTGGAGCGTCTCGCCGACGACCGACTCCAGGATGGCGCGGATGGTCCGGCTCCATCGGTCGCGTCGGGGGATTCGCATCTCGACCTGGGGATGGATGTTCTCGGCAAACGCCTCGAATTGAATCCAGCCCGTCATCGGGATGGACGCGATGTTCTCCAAGACCAACTTTCGCACTTCCGGGGCGTTGACCAGACCGGTCGGCGAGACCTCGCCATGACGGGTGTCACCCTCGAGGTATTCCTCGTTCCACTCGGAGGTTTCCAGCCAAAACTCGTAGATTTCTCCATAGCAGCGGCGCGCATCTTCCAGCCACCGCAGAAACGATTGGTTGACCCTCCACACGTCGCCTACGGCCACGAGGAATTTGCGACGGATCAGAAACAAGGCCAGAAAGGCGGCATACTTCATGGTCTTGTGAGGACTGAGATGGGGAAGGATTTTCTTGAGATCGTTCTTTCCGATGCCGCCGCTGGTGAGTTTGCGCACGCTGTTGCGATTGATGTAAGCCGCAAAGATCACCAGGTCGCGAAGCAGATTCTGGCTGTTGTCAAGGATGTGGGCGGGCATCTTCGAGGGCGTCGCGTGCGTGGCTTTGTCTAACTCCTGAAGCGACCTTTGATCTTCGGCGAAGTTGTGTTCCATCATCCAGAGGACATCGCGCGGCACCGCAAGCAGATTGTTGTATTTGTTGTCGCCAAGGGCGACCGTGAAAAGAAGCCCGCTTTTCTGAAGGAGCGCGTTCACCCACTCGGCCTTGGCATGATCGTATCGCTTCTGGAAGCCGGTATCCAGAAGGTCGCGATAGATGCAAACGCCCCGGCGCTCCAGGACCGCTCGAAACGTCTCTCGCTCGGGCGGCGGGAGATGCCCCACGTGATGGCGCAACTTTTCGCCGTCAAGGAGCGCGCGCCGAAGCTGATGAATAAGATAGGGCTTTCGCTCGGATGGCAGATGGAGCCCCAAGCCCTCTTCGGCGATCTGCCGGAGGTGGGGGACGGAAAGCCCCTGGAGGAAATAGCCAAGGTGTCCCTGCCAGTGAGCAGGCAGGACGACGCAGCGAAGGAAGGGCTCGGGCAGCCCTACCAGGACCTCGCCTGACTCTTCGACTAACGGATCGAGGAAAACAAAACCTTTTTGCCCAAGCCGCGAGAGGACGTCCTTCATCCGGGCATCCTCGCCCTGGAATTGCCGCTTCAGAACTTCGCCGTAGGGAAGATCGCCTCCATGGATGACCAGGAAATAGATCAGGTCTTTCTCTTCGTCGGGCAGTTTCTCGAAGGCCTCGGCGAAGGCTTGCGGAACCTGGAGACGCGGCGATAGGTATTCCACCAGGTCGTCGCGCCATTGCGCCTCATCGGACGACGGTTGGAGTTGCGGTTCGGCAATTCCCCAGAACTCGAAAATGGCTCGAAGGCCATCCGGCGAAAGGGAGCGAAGAAGGCTGCGCAATTTCATGGGCGGTTCACGATTTCAAGTTGCAATGGCGCAAGGGAACTTCGAAGTCCCTCGTCTCGAACGTCAATGACATAGCGATAGCCTTGCTCGGTCAAGAATAACTGGCGATTGGCCGCGAATTCCTGGTCCTTGGTGTCCCGCGTCACCAGCGAATAGAAATGGGCCATTTTGCCCTCGGATTTCGGTCGAAGGATGCGGCCAAGACGCTGCGCTTCTTCCTGGCGCGATCCGAAGGTCCCCGAAACCTGGATCGCCACGTTCGCATCGGGAAGATCAATGGCGAAGTTGGCCACCTTGGAAACGATCAGGCACTGCAAGACGCCGTCCTTGAAATCGCTGTAAAGACGCTCCCTCTCGCGCGACGGTGTCTTGCCCGTGATGATGGGAATGTCGCTTTGGCCATGGCGCTGGAGGATTTCGGCCAGCAGATGGAGCTGTTCGAGATACTGGCCGATGATCAGGATGTTGTCGTCGCGGTGACGCTCGATGAGTTCCTGGCAGACGGCGATCTTGAGTGGGTTCTCGGAGGCAATGCGAAACTTGGCCTTGGTATCGGCCACGGCATAGTCCAATCGCGTCTGCTCGGGCAATGGAATGCGGACCTCGACGCACTCGGCCTTGGCAATCCAGCCCTGCTTTTCGAGCACTTTCCAGGGCACGTCGAATTTCTTAGGGCCGATCAGGCTGAACACGTCATCTTCCTTGCCGTCTTCTCGGACCAACGTGGCCGTGAGTCCCAATCGTCGCTTGCCCTGGATTTCGGCGACGGCGCGAAAAACCGGCGCGGGCAGGAGATGGACCTCATCATAAATAATGAGGCCCCACCTGCCATGGTTGAAAAGCTCGAGGTGCTCGAAATCGTCGTGTCGGCTCTTGCGATAGGTGAGAATCTGATAGGTCGTCAGAACGATGGGTCGGTCTCTTTCTTTGATCTCGCCGCTATATTCGCCAATTTCGGCCACAGTGAGCGCGGTCTTGTCCAGAAGTTCATCTCGCCACTGGCGAAGCGCGGTAATGTTGGTCGAGAGAACGAGGGTGTGTTGCGAGATGCGCGACATCACGGCGATGCCGATGATGGTCTTGCCGGCCCCGCAAGGCAAAACCAAGACCCCACTGCCACCGCGTGCTGATCCCCCCGCCCAGAAGATGTCGGCGGCATCTTTCTGATAGGGCCGAAGCCGAAACTCCCGACCGGAAAGCGTCGGGTCGCGCAAGACGATCTCGACGGGTTCGCCCTCGACATAACCGGCCAGGTCCTCGACGGGCCAGCCGATTTTGATCAGGGCTTGCTTGACGCGACCGCGCATGTTGGGCTTGACGGCGATCCGTTGCTTGTCAATTGGATGGTCGAAGAAGCGATCCAGCGCGCGGTTGGCCAGCAACTCCTTGATGAGCATCGCGTCTTTGGCCACGAGGTGAAGCTCATTGCCCTCTTGGACAAGTCGAAGTTGGCCGTAGCGGGCAACGTAGGACTGGACATCCTGGGTGATGTTTTGGGGGATGTCATACTTGGTGTAGGTTTCGAGCGAGCGGAGGATGTCCGCCGCGGTCAGGCCGGCGGAGGCGGCATTCCAAAGCGAAAGAGGTGTGATGCGATAGGTATGGATGTGCTCGGGTGACTTGATGAGTTCGGCGAACTGAGCCAGCGCATCGCGTGCGGCTTCATAATTCGACCGATCCGTCTCCAGGAAGACGCTGCGGTCGGATTGAACGACCATTGGATTTTCGGGGTTATAGACCATTCCCAATTTTCCGTCAGGTTGTTTGGCCTGATAAGCCTTTTGTTTTCAACAACCTACATGCCACTCAGCCTTTTTGGTGTGGGGTCGCCGTGGCTCTTTCCCCACGCTAATTCGCTCCATTTTCCAGAAGACCTTCGTAATCTGTCAACACAAAAAAGCATAGGATTCTTCCCACGGGTGCATGTCCGAATTCCATTTGTCGGGAACCTCATAACAGGGGCGCCAGTGCGAACCGCATCGAAGCCATTGTGGGCGTCTATATCGCGCATAAAGTATCGTGTGGCGGCGCGATGGTCGGATGGCGTCGGTCGTCGCCCATGTTCGTGGAGAAAGGTCTTTCGCGCCTTGCGCGCCAACCCAAAGCCGCCAAGGCGCAAGCGATTGCGGAAAGAGTCGTTCTTCCGCGTCCTGAAGG